>Ga0154853_101_pt1 | contig 113467 bp, 117 predicted proteins | sample Rifle2008BG16ft_FD_105581 | JGI IMG/M metagenome (GOLD analysis project Ga0154853, IMG submission 105581) | Candidatus Bathyarchaeota archaeon RBG_16_48_13 | reverse complement strand
TGGAAGGCTCCTAGACATACCTTTGCCGTCACGGTGATTCAGGGAGGCTCCAAGAATGGTCCCTGACCGAAGGCTTTGCCAAGTGCCTTCTTGCCCTAGGAGGCACCTCATATAAGCCGCTCCTGAGAGCCCGTGGATATAACACAAATTTGGCCTTTTGTTTTGGATATCTCAGTTTGCATCTTTTGCAGAAGAAGCCTTTGTTTGTTCCTTCAGATTTCAGGGTCTTGCCGCACTTCGGACAGAATGGGTTAACCTTCCGTTGAACCGGAGCAAGTTGAAGAACCTCGATCTTCTCAAGATTGACGGTCAGCGGTAGTCCAGATTTCTTTTTGGCTCCCCCAAAAGCATTCAAGAGATCGCCCACCATTAGCCCCTTGATGACATCGCGAAATTTCCTAGTTGGCTCGTAGGCAGCGCAATCTATCTCGCCACTTGTGTCTTTTATCGTGAAGATAACGTGGCCTCCAGATATGGTTCGAGGTTTCTCCGAAACAGTGCCTCGAACCATGACTGAGTGAAGCGGCTTTATCTGGGCAATCTCCTTTTGAAGTATGTGCTCATCGGTGGCTTGATTTGTCTTGAAGACAATCAATCGCTCTATGGACTCAAGAGCCTTGACCATTCCATGAGCTTCTACAGCGACCTGCATACTCTCCGCTCTTATACCATATAGGATCGGGCATGGAGTATGTGGAGTGATCCTTATTTCGCCCGTTTGAAGGTCGATATTGTCAAAGGTTTTCGGATAAGTGCGTCTGTCCATGCTGAATACTGAAGACTCATCGACTCTCCTCTTTGTTCCCCAGTTATCTTTCACCCTGTAGGCGATGAGCTCGTAGGTCTTGTCTTCTTGAAGGAGGTCGCCTATGGCCGCCAATGCTCCGATTATTCCTCTGCCCATCTTGAACTTGTGAACCTCGGCGCTTATCTCCTTGGCCACTTCCTCCGCTTCTTCTATGGTCACAATATCCTGGATTACCTTCTTGGAGAAGTGCTTCAGCTTCTCTGGGATTGTCGAGCCGACGTAGAAAGCAACACCGGGATTTGTGGTCTCGCACTGCAGTTCGGCGAACTCTTCCACTGTCGTTAGGACAATGTCTTTGATTATTGGGAGCTGGGATGATAATGCCTCCACCCTTATGGCCACCGCGCAGTTGCCCCTTGTCTTGAGGGGCCAGTTGGGATTGAGCCTTATGAGAAATGGAAGATCGGAGAGAGCTACACCTGATCTCTTCAGCCTATCAGCTACCAGTGCTCCTATGTAGGTGGTGCACATCCCGCTCTTCGAATCGGTGTCATCAATACCTATATGGATGGTCGGCATCATTCATCGAAGACTTGATGTTTTCTACACAATTTCTACGCGTCTACCCACTATTTTCAAACGACTTTCCGCGAATAGTTTGACAGCCTTGGGGAATATCTTGTGTTCCTTTTCCAAGATTCTCAGGACGAGGCTTTCCTCCGTGTCGCATTTCTTAACTGGAACTGGATATTGAAGGATTATCGGTCCTGCATCCACATCCTCTGTGACGAAATGTACCGTGCAGCCTGTCACTTTCACTCCCCATTCCAAGGCTTTTCTCTGTGGGTGGAGCCCCGGAAACGATGGAAGCAGAGCTGGGTGGATGTTCATCAAGCGACCTCGAAAGCGCCTGACGAACTCTGGACTCAATATGCGCATGTAGCCAGCCAAGAGGACGAGGTCAACTTTATGCACCTCCAGCTTTTTTGCCATCTCTTGGTCGTACATTAGGCGATCTGCAAATTTCTTCGGATCCATGAAAAGCGTCTGGATGTTATGCTTCTTGGCTCGTTCTAGGGCGATGGCATCTTTCTTGTCGCTTATCACGATCGCGACGCGCGCATTCTTTATGTATTGGTCATCTATGGCATCCATTATAGCTTGGAGGTTTGATCCTCTACCCGAGGCTAAAACTCCGAGGTTTATCACCTTTAGAACGCCGCCTAAGTCTGTTTAGACTAGTAAATTTCTATGATTTTATCTCTATCTGAGAAGCCTCTTATGATCCTGACCCTTTTTTGAAGTGCCTGTGCAAAAGCTTTACAGCCGCCGCGTTTGCCCTTCCCTTCTCGGCAGGTTCCTTAACCTTCAGTAGGTATTGATCGTCCGAGACTTTCTCTATGGTCTCCTCTTCGGAATTAGGTTTGACTGTTACCCTAATCATCATAGATAACAGCCAGAACAAAAAAGTAGATTAATCGATTCGGCCCGAACCGATCGTACTTCTGGCTTTCCAGCCTCGATATTCCATCGCTTCACTTATCCTCTGTTGAGCGAGCCTCAGTGCTGCTTCCCGAGTGGACAGCCCAGTTCCCTGGGCTAACTCGAATATGCGCTCTGTGTTCTTTGAAAGCTTTTCATCTATTACGTTAAAGGCATCCTTCGCTGGTTTGCCTATGTACTCTACGTACGAGCCCACGACACCACCAGCGTTGCAGACGAAGTCGGGGATTACCCATTTACCCAGCCGTTTCTGTAGGATCTTTTCAGCTTCTGGAGAGGCTGGAAGGTTTGCTCCCTCCGAAATTAGGCTTGCCTTTATGCTGGCGGCGTTGTTGAGGTTTATCACGCCTCCCCTAGCTGCTGGAACCAAAATGTCTGCATCCAACGCAAGAATAGCATCGGTTGGCATAACCTTGGCATCTGGGCATGTTGTTACTTTGTGCGTTTTGGCGAATACGTCAGTCAGAAAATTGATGTTTAGACCATTGGGATTGTATATAGTTCCATCAATGTCTGAGATTCCAACGATTTTTGCACCATTCTCCTCGAAGAACTTGGCCGCGTAGGACCCGACGTTGCCGAATCCCTGAATCGCCACAGTCATGCCGCTGATATTCTTACCTAGAGTTTTCAAGGCTGCTATTGTTGAAACGACAACACCGTAGCCAGTGGTTCCGAGCTCGTGAGGGATACCGTTCAACGATGCGGGCTTCCCTGTGGCCGCATTTAGATCACCTATTTCGTCGCAGAAGGCAGCCATCTCGGCCTGAGCTGTATTCATGTCCGGAGCAGCTATGTATTGTGATGGGACGTAGGGGTTGATCAGCTTTGCGAAAGCCCTCACGACCTCTATCTTGTCCACGATTTTCGGATCTGCTTTTATTCCACTCTTTGCGCCGCCGAAGGGCAGGTCTGCTATGGCACACTTCCATGTCATTGTCCGAGCGAGCCGAAAAACTTCATAAGGCGTAACGTCAGGCAGCATCCTTATGCCGCCCTTCCCTGGTCCCCTGGCAGTGTTGTCGATCACCAGGATGCCGCGGCTTCTCGTTTTCGGGTCATATGTCTGGATAACCTTTTCTGGGCCCCACTCGTCTCCAAAGCTCCAAACGTCCACTTCGCTGGGGACGATTTTCTCCAATGTGAATGCCTCGCTTTTGACGTCTACATATTTGCGAAGGTTTAGTATTCTGAGTAGACTACTGCCGTAGAAGTCCGCTCAACGAACTCCATGGTTAATATGTGGGTCTTGACCAGCCTCATTACTTCAGCGAAGTCTGTGGTTTCAGTCCATGCCAGTAGGTCGTAATCACCAGTTATGGCATAAACGGCCTTAATCTCCTTGAACTTTTTAAGCGATTTTGCTATGTCATCGAGCTTTCCTGAGGCAACACGGATGTGAATAAACGCTTTTATCATAGAAATTACTCCTCTTTTGGGTGGTGTTTATCAATAATGCCTGCCCATTTATGTGTTTCTGAAAGTTTTTAATTGACAGAGGACTTCTGCTAAAAAATTTTCATCTGAAATGCCAAAAATATGAAGAAACAAAAGAAGTTGAGGTTAAACATAATTACCCTTTAACATAGAATCGAGGTCAACAGCGGGGATAGGGGGCGACAGAATGGAACGGAAGTGGTTAGTGCTGCTCGCTAGCTTTCTGTCTTGGTTTTCCTTCCTTTTCTCGATGCAATCCATACCGCCAATAATACCGGCTATCATGAGCGAGTTTGCCGTAGATTATTCGACCGTCAGCACCCTAATCCTCCTTGTCGCGTTACCAAGTATAGCACTTTCCATAGTTGCGGGGTTTCTTGCACAGAAATACAATGTCAGAAAGATGGTTAGCTTAGGTCTCGTGCTCACAGTCATAGGTTCGGTCGCTTCGGTGTTGACCACTTCCTTCGGGTCATTTCAGGTAGCCCGATTGATACTTGGCATCGGTGGAGCTCTCATAACTGCTATTGCCCCGGTCTCCGTGTATCAGTTCTTCGAGAAGAAAGAGATGGGAGTTGCAATGGGAGTGATGGGTCAAGCTATGCCTTTCGCCACAGTCATAGCCTTCAATTCATTGGGAGCAATACAAATAGTCAACGGTTGGCGATACGCCGTATCCATTTCCGTAGTCGTCAGCGTTGTCTGTCTTTTGGTGTATGTGCTGACCGTTAAGGAGAAGAAGGTTGAGGCTAGAAGGATCGAACTTTCCACAATAAAAAACCGCAGCATATGGCTGCTTGGGCTTGTTTGGGGGTTCTTCAATATGGCAGCGGTGGGCTATAGTACTTGGGGAAAGACGATATTCTTCGAGTTCAAGGGTCAACCCTCCGCCTATTCAGATCTATTGGCAAGCATGTTCATGCTTGGCGGATTTGCTTGCCCGCTGGCAGGCTATCTCTCTGACAAGGTGGGAAAGAGAAAGATCTTCATGCTTATTTCCACATTTGGGAATGCAGTTGTCTTCTTTGCATTCATCTTCATCCAGCAGAGCCTTTTCCTGCCCTTTGCCATAATGCTTGGGATCTTCGATTTCCTTATTCCTTCAGTGATATTCGCACTACCGGAGGAGATCTTGGGAAAAGAGAGAAGTGGCATAGGAGCAGGTGTGCTTAACACCTGTCTGAACATGGGGGTTGTCGTCGGTCCTTTCGTAGTTGGGCTCATACTAGATTCGACAAGTAGCGTTACGTTCAGCTTCTTGGCTTTGGGTAGCTTTATGACAATCGGATTGATTCTTGCTCTCGCTATGAAGATCAGATGAGGTAACAAATATGTTAGTGTTGAATGGGTGTGTCACGATGTTGCTGTTTCATCAGTTACATCGACCGATGAAATGCCTCGAAAGTATGAGAAGCACATTTATACTTTATGCTTAATCTTTTCTATTAGGGTCTAAAATGGCAGCAGATCTCAAAACCATTCTACTAAAATTGGCTAAGGAAGACTACAAAAAGGCAGTTTCCCAAATTGAAAAACGGGTAGATCGATGCAAGTCATTGATTTTAGAGATTGAAAAGAGTGGGAAATGGAGTCTCTCGATATGGATAGAAGGCTCCGATACAGGCAAGAAGGAAGAACTTGATGACCTACAAATGTTGGAGCGAAGTAACCTTGCAAAGGGAGACATGAAGTATACACACCACAATTTATATCGTGAATATGAACTCACAGAAAAGGGCATTGAAGTAGCAAAGAAACTGCTCAGTGAAATGAAGCCTTAATTGCGAGTTTGGTAGCGGGGAGTGGATTCGAACCACCGATCTCTGGGTTTCTCAAGAAGCTTTATGAGCCCAGCGGGTTAACCTGGCTACCCCACCCCGCTTTCTTAACTGTCCCATCGCGTTGAGGGATTAAATATTTGGGTCTTCAGCCTCTTCTTAAGGTTTTTCCATAGAAGCCCATTAATGAGTATAAGATCAGTACTTTGTCCGTAGGTTGCGTTCCAATTCTTGAAGAATCACTGATAAAAGATGAATAAAACTTATTATTCAACGCCTATTTCTAATCTGAGGCTTAGGGAAGACGTTGATAACAAGTGTGGCTATTATTGCCGACAAGTACTTGGCGACTGGCTACAGGCTTGCTGGCGTAACTTCTTTTCCAGTCGAGACTCTGACGGAAGCTAGGGCAAGGCTGAAGGAGATTGTCACAAACGGAAATCACAAGATAATTATCCTTCCAGAGAAGCTAGCTTATCAACTCAGCATGGAACGCGAAGAGTTGTCAGAGATTGGTGGAGTCAAACCCCTATACGTTATAGTTCCCGATTTTCACGGCTCAACGGGAGAGAGAACGAAGGAGATTCATCAGGTAATAAGTAAGGCAGTGGGAGCCAAACTAAAATTTGAAGAGTGAAGAAAATGACCGCCAAAATTCAAGATCTAATCGAGGAAGAAAGAAGAGCTGAGAGGAAGATTCAACAGGCTGAGCTACAAGCTATTCAACTGAAGAAAGAAGCTGAAGAAATGGCCTACTCCATAATGCAGGAAAATGATGCACATATGGAAGAATTCCTAGAACATGAAACCGCGTCAATGAATAAAGAATTTCAAAAGAAGAAGAAAGCCTTAGAAAGAGAAAATGAAGAGAAAGTCGCCAAATTGATGGAACAGGCCGATAAGAAACGCCTTAGAGTAGTAAGAATTGTCGTAGAAACAATCTTGGGTGAAGGAAAGTGAGTATCGAAAACCTTAGAGTAAGTCTCCAGAAGAGCGTGGAGCTAGAGATACAAAACATACTTCAGAAAGCAAGGGAAGAGGCTGAACGGATCATGAATGAGGCTAAGATGAAGGCGGAAAGGATGAAGAAAGCAAAACTAGAAGACAGGATCGAGGAAGTAAAGAAGAAGGAGGAAAATGAACTCGCAACAATCCGAAGCAACCAGCGCCTGAAACTCCTGAAGGCTAAAGATGAGATTCTCCAAGAAATCTTCGTAGAGGCGAGGAAAAAGCTAGAGGAAGAAGCAGAAAGCGCTAAACCACGATACTTCAGATTTCTGCAGGAATCAATTGTGGCTGGGTTGACAAGACTTTCTGGTGAGCGATTTGTCATATTCACCAACGAGCGAGACATGAAATCCATCGAGAAGGCCTTAGAAGGAATCGAAACGAAGGCAACTGAAATGAAGAAGGGAAATGTTGCACTGGAGCTGAGTTCTAGGAACCTCAAGACTATTGGGGGTGCCCTCGTTTGTACTCAAGACCAGAATAGGTGCTATAACGACACCATTGAGGCACGCCTCGAAGAATACCGTGAGATTCATGCAAGCAAAGCGATTGAAATTCTATTCAAGGAGGAATGAAAATGGAGAAGCACGGCAGAAAAGGAGATATCAGCTGGATAAGCGGCTCAGTGGTTGCAGCTCATGGAATAAATGACGTTGAAATGGGAGAAATCGTGGAAGTCGGTGAAGAAGGCCTCATCGGAGAGGTAATCAGGATAAAGGATGAAGAATTCATCGTTGAGATTTACGAAAATACAAGCGGCTTGAAACCTGGAGAACCAGTAATAGCTTCCGGAAAGAGGCTAGTCGCTGAACTAGGCCCAGGGCTCCTCAACAATATATTAGACGGTATAGGGCGGCCCTTGGAGGCAATTCTCAAACAAAAAGGTCCATTCATAACTCGAGGAGTAAAAATCAGTACGCTTCCTAGAAATAAGAAATGGCACTTCAAACCGACTGCTATGGTCGGAGGTCTAGTAGAGGGTGGTGACATAATAGGAACGACCAAAGAGACAAACATGATAGACCATAAAATAACTGTGCCACCTGAAACAAATGGTAAAATTGTCGCCTTGGAGGAAGGTGATTTCACAGTAGATGACCCAATCGGAAAACTTGAAACTGTGTCTGGAATTGTTCCCTTACGAATGATGCAGGAGTGGCCTGTCAGACTACCGCGCCCATTTCAGGCAAGATTAGCATCAGATGAACCTTTGGTCACAGGACAAAGGGTCATAGATGTTTTCTTTCCCATTTCAAAAGGGGGGACAGCCGCAATACCTGGCGGCTTTGGTACCGGGAAGACAGTCATGCTCCATCAGCTTGCGAGATGGAGCAACACACAAGTGGTCGTTTACATTGGTTGCGGCGAGCGTGGAAATGAGATGTGTGAGGTCGCTACCGACTTCCCGAAGCTCAAAGACCCCAGAACAGGCTATCCACTTATGGAAAGGACCTTTCTTTTAGCGAATACCAGTAATATGCCAGTAGCCGCAAGGGAGGCAAGTATATACTATGGCATCACGGTGGCAGAATACTATCGTGACCAAGGCTACGACGTGTCCATTATGGCCGATTCTACCTCCCGATGGGCTGAAGCCCTCCGTGAAGTCTCAGGAAGATTGGAGGAAATGCCGGTTGAGAGTGGTTACCCTGCATATCTTCCAGATAGGGTGGCGGAATTCTACGAAAGGGCTGGGAGAGTAAGGACATTAGGCAAACCTCAAAGGGACGGCTCGGTTACCGTTATCGGCGCAGTTTCCCCGCCTGGAGGGGACTTCAACGAGCCGGTCACCATCCACACGCTTAGGTTCACAGGAGTCTTTTGGGCGTTGGATGCTGACCTAGCATATAGTCGACATTTCCCAGCTATACAATGGTTAAAGAGCTACAGTTTGTATGCAAATCGTCTCTTGAGTGCTTGGGCGCAAAGTTTCAGTGACTACTCCGGTCAATTACAGAGCTGGTGGAAAGACTTTCACCAATTATTCCCAGAGCTAAGAGATAAGGCGCTGGCTGTTCTCAACGAGTCGTCTGAGATAGAGTCCATAGCAAAGATTATTGGAGAAAATGCTCTCCCAGACGACCAAAGACTGATACTCCTAACCGCTGACACATTGAAGGAGGGGTTCCTGAGACAGTTCGCCTTCGATAAGGTGGACTCATTTTGCGAACCCGAGAAACAATTCCTGCTACTAAAGATGATGACGGACTTCCACGACCAAGCTAGTGTCCTGATAAAGAATCGTGTACCCATCATCAAGATAAGTAGCCTGCCCGAGCTTCAGAAAATGAAACGAATCAAGCAAGATGAAGGCGGTATAGCTGCAATCAGACAGCTTATGGAACAATGTCACAAGGAATTGAGAAGAATAGGCGAGGAATATCGAGTTTCATCAGGTGTTTAGAAATGGCAGAGAAACTTCAAGAGTTGACTGGCTTAACCTATAGGGGATTAAAAGAGATCAAGGGCTCACTCATCATGATAGAAGGTATAGAAGACGTAGGATATGATGAGATTGTGAGAATACGAGCTCCAGATGGTGTAGAACGAATGGGCAGAGTCCTAGAGGTCGGCCATGGAAGGGCTGTCATCCAAGTCTTCGGAAGAGAGATTGGACTTCAGATTAACTCAATTGTAGGTTTCTCTGGCTCAGTCTTCAAAATCCCATTATCGGAAGATATTCTGGGGAGAATATTCAATGGAGTAGGTGAGCCTATAGACGGAGCACCTAAGATCATCTCGAAGGACAAATACGACATCAATGGAATGCCCATAAACCCTGTGGCTCGCATCTACCCTGAAGAGTTCATTCAGACAGGCATCTCGGCCATTGATGGACCACTGTCTTTGGTTAGGGGCCAGAAACTTCCTATTTTCTCGGAGAGTGGGATGCCTCATAATAGGATAGTGGCTCAAATTGCCAAGCAAGCGACTGTAAGAGGAAAGAAAGAAGAGTTCGCCTTGGTATTCGCGGCAATAGGACAAAGAAGTGATGAAGCAAGGTTCTTCATTGAACAGTTCAAGAGCACTGGAGCACTTGAAAGGTCAGTCGTTGTTATGAACCTTGCAGATGACCCAGCGGTGGAGAGGCTATTCACACCAAGAATTGCTCTGACTATGGCTGAGTACTTAGCTTTCGACCTAGGAATACATGTCTTGACCATATTGAGTGACATGACGAACTATTGTGAAGCTCTAAGGGAAATGAGCGCAGCCCGTGAGGAAGTGCCCAGCAGGAAGGGGTACCCAGGTTATCTTTACAGCGACTTGGCCTCCATCTATGAGAGGGCGGGCAAAGTCAAGGGAAGAAAAGGGTCCTTAACTCAAATGCCTATTCTGACAATGCCAGGGGGAGATCTCCACCATCCCATACCAGACCTGACGGGGTACATTACAGAGGGACAGATCTTCCTAGATCGGGACCTTTTCGCTAGAGGTATCTACCCGCCAATAAATGTACTCCCATCTCTAAGCCGTTTGATGCGAAGTGGAATAGGAGAAGACAAGACGCGAGAAGATCATAGGAGCGTTGCCGATCAGTTATACTATTTCTATTCAATGGGAATGAAGGCTAGAGATCTTTCCAGAATCGTAGGCGAAATGAGCCTGAGTGAAACTGAGGGTAGATACCTGAAATTTGCCGATGCCTTTGAAAGAAGGTTCATAAACCAAGATGAAAACGAGAACCGTCCTATAGAGAAGACCTTGGACATCGCCTGGGAACTTCTAGCGATGTTCCCGGAAGACAACCTTGTAAGAATAGAGAAAAAGTACATCGAAAAATACGGGCGCAGAATGAGAGTTAACGCGCCTATATAAAACGGGATATTCATGGCAGCTAACAGAGGCATCCTCCTCAGATTAAAGGAACAACTTGAGTTCATGCAAAAGAGTCTAGAGATTTTGAAAATGCGCCGGGACCAGTTAGTTAGTGAAATGAGTAAACTCCTGGATGAAATCAAAAAAAGAAAGAACATAGAAAAGCAACTCATGGACGTCTATTCTAAGGTCGAGGACGCATATTCGGTATTGGGCTACTCCGGAATGGTATCGGCTGCAACGTCTGTAGACAACCTAAGAGTAGAGGTCAATACGATTAGCGTCATGGGAGTTGTCCTTACTGAATTCAGCATAGAACAGAAACCAAAACTCACAAACATACCTAATGCCGTGGCGTATGATGCTGCCACCCGACTAACTTCAGCGATCGAAGAGTTATTCAAAATCTCGAAAGTGGAAACATGGATAGAGGCGGTGTCTCAGGAGCTCATGACAACAAACAGAAAAGTAAACGCCTTGGAGAAAGCATTGATTCCTAGCCTCATTAGCAGTATAGCCTATGTAGAGGGAAAATTGGAGGAAGAAGAGCTAGAAGAATTCTTTCGAGCGAAGAGAATAAGAAACATATTAAGAAGGACCAAAAGTTGAAGACATTATTGAAACCACCTCAATTGGTGTATCTGACCACAAGGGTTCATGGCCTCTCAAGACATCTGATAAAACCCGATGACATGAAATTAATCCGAGACTCAAGAGATCTGAATGAAGCGATAGAAAAAATCCCGAAGAGTGAGTATGGAGAAATCATAGAACTCACGACTTTTGATGCCGCAATTCTAGAAAGAATATTCCTAGAAAGAATGGTAGAAAGGTTCTATTTCATAGTGAATGCAACCTCCAGAGACGTTCAGAAATTCTTCAAAGCGTATTCAAGTAGATTTGAGATGGAGAACGTAAAGAGAATCTTAAGAGCGATACATAGAGGCAAACTCTTAGAAGAAGAGAATCTAATCCCACTTATGAAGGAGTTCACTCTAGTCAATTTTTCAGCGTTAATGGCGGCGAAGGACCTAAAAGAAGTAGTAGGATTGTTAAGGGAGACAGATTACGGTCACCTAACTGATGATTTTAAGCTCTACGAGAAATTCGGAACAACCTCAATTCTAGAGGCCTCCTTGGACAAACATTATTATGAGAGGCTCCTCGAAATAGCTCAAAAGATACCTAACAAGACGCTAGTAAATGACATAATAGGCTTTGAAATTGATCTAAAGAATTTGATGACAATTTTGTCACTAAAGATGCGCGGGCTGGAACAAGAACAAATACAAAACCGAATCGTGGAACGATTTCACAAAGTGCTGGAGTTTAGAATAGAGGCTCTAATGGAAGCCCTGCCTGAAGACTTTGCGCACACCTTGAAGTCTTCATATTATGCAAAGTTCGCTGAGGAGATGCAGACTACTTTGGGCAGTGGATCTTGGAAAGAGGGTGAGAGAATCTTTTCTGCAAAACTTCATGACGAAGCTTCTGAGATAGCAGCAAGAAATCCTTACACATTAGGTTACGTGCTATATTACCTCATTAGATGTGAAAATGAAGCAAAAGATTTGATAGCTGTGGTTGTGAGCAAACAAATCAAGCAGTTGTAGTGATGTTCATAGTCTGCTGATAATTAATATCGCTATAACGAATCCATAAATGGCTAGCCCTTCTCCCAGACCAGCGAAAAGCAATACCCACACAGACATTTCTGGCCTCTCTGCCATCAAGGCCGAGCCTCCTGTTGTTGCCCCATATATGGCGACCCCTGAACCCAAACAAGCCAAACCTACAGCAAGTGCTGCGCCAATTAGAGCAAATCCTGTTTCTCCTGTCCCAGGGGAAACTTGAGCTGAAGCAGGACCCACGACAATCAGTGTAATTCCCAGAAGTAATAGAGACAAAACTATGGCTTTTCTGTTTCTCAGAAACCTTTTGTTTAGTTGCAACATAGCTCACCTATTAGACGAGAAAGGTTTTTTAAATCTTATGTCTTTTTTGTTAGCTTTTAACTGAAATGGTCTGTAGGGCTTTCCGTCACCAGTATAGAATTTCGTAAAGAACTCGTAATACATCAGCCTCATAGCTTGTATTCCGACTGACATGCCCTCTATGATAAAGACTAGCACATTTATGAGTATGTAGCTTGGAATTCCGCCAATAATTCCGGCAAGTATTGCTGCACACAATGCAAATGCACCATGTGATAATGCGAAAGCAGCCAACCTGATATACGAGACTGAATTCGTCAAGAAGGAGATAAAGGCCTCAAAGAAGTGGGTGAAGCCTAAGAGAAGTTTTTCTATGATCCCGCCTTTGCCTTCAATGAATCCAATTACCACGGGTGCTAAGAAGATCAAGCCCAATAGTCCTAAGGCAGTATATGTCAATAGCATATTTTCTACAAAGGCGTTCAGGCTCATATTGCCTTGTACGAATTTAATCGCTAATAAGACTCCGACTGAGTAGTAGGCAAGCCCCAATAGACCCTTTTCGCTTAGGATTGCTTCTAATTTATGACCCATACGAAATTTATTAATGATATTAAGAACTAGGGCCAGAGCGATCTGGGCAACACCAAAGGTTAATGCTATTGTAATCATCTCGTTTTGGTCATGAATTGGACTGAGCAGTAACGGGTTGAAGACTTCAAACAAGAAGAACTCCCCGTATAAAGCGCCAAAAACGATTGCGGACATACCACAAAACAGAATTACTATGCCCAATTTCCTGACTGCGGATCTTGGGAGGCCCAAGAGATTCTTACGGACTCTGCTTAGCAATAAGCCTAGAATCGCAAAGGCAATGCCTCCTCCAATGTCGCCGAACATCATGCCAAACATCGTGACATAAAGGATAGTAAATATTGGCGTTGGGTCGATCTCGAAGTAATTAGGTGTTCCGGCAAGTTTAACAAAGAGTTCAAAAAACCTGAAAACGCCTCGATTTGGAAGTTTCGTGGGTACAGTATCCTCTTTGGTGGGACTTTCAAAACTGAAATTAGAGGTTCCGTTTGTTGAATTCTCTACAACTCCTCTAACATCTTCTAATTCGTCTGCTGGAACCCATCCTTGAATTAGTATTTGCTTTCCAACTTTGGTGATGGCGGATCGTGCATCCTCAACTTTTAGGGCTTCGCTAATGGAATCCTCAAAAGGTTTCAACTCTTTTAGAACTTTATCATAACGATCCTCAAGAGCCATTAGGTTTGAAACTGCTTCCTTCAGAAGCGATCGAACAACGGTCAAAGATTTGAAAATTGAGTCTTTTGATCCATTGAAAATGAATTCATCAAAATTTAGTAATTTAAGAATTTCTTCAACGTAAAACTTGTAACTCATGGAACCTGATATTACAATAAAGTCCTCGGTGTGGGTTGATGGGTTTATACTATAAGCCAAACTCAAACTTTTCATGTGACGCTCAAAATTATGATGAAACTCTCTTTTTAGCAAGCCAACCTTGACAAAGATATGTCTGAAGTCGCCAACTTCGTCTATCTTCATCCCGTTCTTTTCCAGCATAGTAAGACGTGTTTCCCTGACTTTCAGATCACTAACTTCTTCTTGCAGATGCGCTACTTCGGCAATAATAGCATCTGCTGTGGGTCCTATCTCATTGGTTTTCTTGTCAATTTCAACCAAATCGAAAATAGTGGAAGACACCGTAAGGTTCTTCTGTATTTTGCGCTGAGTAATCCCTCTTAGGTTAAATCTCCTCTTCTTCGGAGATTCTTTGTGGACTTGCTGGAAAACTGAGGATATTGCATCAAGCTTCTGTCGCAAAGATGTATATCTTTCGCAAATTTCTAGATTACCTGTCTTTTTGGCCTCTCCAGACACGGACTCCTTGATGAGTTGCGCGACCCCGAGCCTTCCGAGTTCCTCAATTATTTTATCTTCATACTCTGAGGGTGATGTGATGCTGAATCGTCTCATTGAAACAGGCTTTAACAATGTTTTTCACCATAAATTCATGTGAAAAGGCTACCAGACTACTTCTGTTTAACCTCCGGAGCTCGAGTTGATATCTGGGAATTGGTCTTCTCTTTTAAGAAAAGATTTGACTAAAAAACTTGCTACTGTTGTATATAAGAATAATTGTCTTCCAAAACAGGTATCAAACCTTCGTGATAGCAAACCTTTTAATTGGCTCCTCTGAGTAGGAGTACTCGATTACAAAAATGGAGGACGTTAATCATGAAGAAGACGCAACTCTACGAATTTCATAAGGCTAATGGTAATGTGATAGATTTTGTAGGATGGGGGTTGCCTATATGGTACAAAGGAATAAAGGAGGAACATCTAGCAGTAAGGAAAAGTGTCGGAATCTTCGATGTAACACATATGGGCAGAGTCCTTGTAGAGGGCACTGACGCAGCCAACTTCCTAGACTATGTTACTACTAACAATGCAGGTGCCTTAGCTGACCATCAGGGTCATTACACTAACATGTGCAAGGAGGATGGAGGGATCATAGATGATCTCACCGTCTTGAGGCTTGAAAAGGGTAAATATTGGGTTGTTTACAACGCCAGCAATCGAACCAAGAACTTCGAATGGTTGACAAAGCAATCTAAAAAGTTCAAGAACCTGAAGGTAAATGACGTTTCTGATGAAATATCCATGTTTGCAGTTCAAGGACCTAATGCACAGAAGACCCTTCAGAAAATCACCGAAGAAGACCTATCAGCTATACCTAGGTTCTGTGGGAACTTTGTGAAGATGGCAGGCTACAAGGTTTTAGCATCGCGGACTGGTTATACAGGTGAAGATGGCTTTGAGTTATGTTGTTGGGATGCACCACTGTCCAAACCTCAAAAGGCGATTAAACTCTGGAATTCAATTCTAGAAGCTGGAAAGGAATTCGAAATAGAGCCGATTGGCCTCGGTGCCAGGGACACGTTGCGCCTCGAAGCTGGCATGTGCCTATATGGTAACGATATAGATGAAACTACGACACCCTTAGAGGCTCAGATAGGATGGGTTGTTAAGTTCGATAAAAAGGACTTCATAGGAAAAGAGGCACTCATGAAACAGAAGCAGGCTGGAGTGAAGAGACTTCGAGTTGGGCTCAAAATGAGAGAGCGAGGTATCCCAAGGCCTCATTACGATATCTACAACGGGAAGAAAATAGGACAGATGACGAGCGGGACATTCTCACCGCTATTGAATTATGGAATAGGTATTGGATACGTGGAAACAGAGTTCGCTAAAACCGGTGGCATCGTTAACATAATGATACATGGCAAGCTAACTCAAGCGGAACTGGTGAAATTCCCGTTCTATGATCCCACAAAATATGGCTGGAAGAGAATATCATAAATCAATTTTCATCCCCTTTTTGGAACTTAAAACAATACTCGGGTAAGGTTGGACCGAAGGGAGAACTGGGATTATAATTAATCATTACCTTGTGAACTCAGGTCTCCCTATCTTTTCGTGCATTTTTTCAAAAGTCCAACGGATAGAGGTCTGCAACTCTTTAAGCCTCTTTTCGTCTCCGTAATTCTTTACAATCAACTCTTTCAAATCATTGTCTCTTAGGATTAGATTGTAAGAAAAGGCTTCTTCAGACTCTATTTCACCAGAACTAACCGCTTCTCTGTCGAGTGTCTGCATAGGATCTAATATCTTTTTGATTAAAAAGGCTTGGAACGGAGGTGTATTTATGTCAAAAATCATACCTTCTGCAGGCGTAATTGATATGCTACTCTTGTCGGTTGCCATGTTAACGAGTGGAGTCCCGGAAGAGGCTTTCAACATTATCATCGTCTTGGGTTCCTTCACTTTGATTGCCAGGGTAGGTTTTGGCATCTCAAGGCGTTTGAAACTCTTCTCCGCAAGCTCCTCATCTATGATCTCCAAAATATGTCTGCTATTGGTCAATTCCGTTTCCAATTCTTTAATGCGATTTTCTATGTAGGTCTTGAGCTCAGCCATTTTCTTTATTTGCTCTTCTTCAAGTATTTTGTTCAATTTGGTCTCACAAACCAAAATAGAATATCTGCTTTCATCTTCTTATAGTTTCAATTTATCCATGTGTTGGTCTGTAAATTCTACAGTGAAAAAGATATGAATGAAGATGATACTGAAGGTGTATTAATAATGACGTATGAATTTCAATCTGGCATCGGTTTGGCTAATACAGTGATGATTGCCCGGGTCGCTTAGCGGAATAGCGATGGCCTCGAGATCTCTCCCCAAGAAGGGGGTCATGAAAGCCATTGACCCACACGGGTCGCGTGGGTTCAAATCCCACCCCGGGCGCCTTCACGCCTTCATTACATGATTAATAGAATCCGTTATCAGATGTTTACCTTTCTTGACTAATTCATTCATTTTATAGATCTCTTTTGCTTCACAATACAATCGGATCTTCGGTTCAGTCCCCGAGACCCTGAATAGCATCCATGAACCATCATTATAGTTGACGCGAACCCCATCAATCTTCCACATGTCACGGACATCTCGCTCATGCGATAATCGAGTCATTATCATTCCTATAGCCTTTCGTTTAAACAGTTCGGGACATGGAAAATTAAGGTGTGTTTGCGGGTAGCTGGGAACATACTTTAGCAGATCGCTGACGCTAGCTCCATTGTCGTTGAGCATTTCAACAATTCTTATTGAAGTAAAGATCCCATCGGCCCACATGCCCCAAGATGGATCAATTATTTTCCATGGTTCCGCTGCTAATATTACGTTACTGTCGTCAAGATGTGTATGGGTTTTCCCCAATCTCACTCGCATTATTTTCCCCTTCAAAGGGATAATGACATCATCGATGCAATTCGAGGTGTCCAAAGAAGTCACTATAGTTCCAGGACCGTCTTCTTCCAGCTTTTGTTTTGCAATGAGAGCAATGATCCGGTCATTAGCCACAAAGCTTCCCTTTTCGTCAATCACAGCCACTCGATCAGCATCGCTGTCATAGGCCAACCCAATATCTGCGCTTGAACTCTTGACGACCTCCATGATATGTGATAGATTTTGTGGACTAGGTTCGGAAGGTCTTCCGGGAAATGTGCCATCGACATTATCATTGAGCGCAATAGTCCTACATCCAGCTGTAGACAGAATAAAAGGTACAACATTCGATGCGGTGCCATTCGCGCAGTCCAGGATGACCTTAATCTGTCTAGCTATTCGCGATGTCTTCCTTAGAACGGCTTCAACATACTGCTGGGAGATGCTCGGGATACTTTTAATCAAACCCGTTTTGTTAGAGAATTGAGAAATGCGCGCCTTCATTATACATTCAATGGCATTTTCCTCAGCAGGAAGATACTCTTTTCCTTGCGAGTCGAATAATTTGAAGCCATTGTCTGAAGAGGGATTATGTGAAGCGGTTATCATAATCCCTGTCTTTGACTTCAAAATTTTCGTTCCGTAAGCCAAAACAGGTAAAGGAACTATCCCCAGAAGCTCTGCATCACAGCCTCCTGCAATCACACCCGAGACAAATGCCTTTTCAAGCATAACGTTGGAAGTCCTATTGTCAAAGCCTATGGCTATAGTTCCATCGAAATTGAGGTATTTTGCTGCAGATAGACCCAGTTTAAGCGCCAACTCCGGGGTCACTTTGTCTACTATACCTCCCCTTATCCCAGAGGTCCCAAAGAGTTTGTCGTACATGAAGATCCCGCGGTTAATTCTATTGTATGACAACCAGGTCCGCTACATCTTTACCGCAGTCACAAATTCTCTTCAACGCTGAGGTAATATTGGAAATTGTTAGGAAGTATTTGATGTCCTGCAATACAGTGGTTTCTTCAAAATCATACAGAGATTTGTGGACGAGAGAATGTTTTTTTACTACGCTCTCTGTGATGCTAATATCATTTGAGCTGAGTCTCTCTTTGGAGTTTACACTGATGATATCATAGCCGAGCAGATACTTTCCAATTATTTCCCTTTCAAGTGATGCGGAAAAGGGAACTGCGACTGAAATTAGCTCGACCGAAGATGAGTATTTTGGATCTATTGTTATGGAACTATCACTCCTTTCCGTAACTACCATGAAAGAACCGCGAGTGAGATGGTTTCTTTTGGCCCAAGAGATAGGTAAGGATACCGAGAAGGTTCCACCTCCGGTAACCTGAAGGCGCCTAAGATCCATTTGTTTCCCTCTAAGGTAAGAAGAATTGAAACTAATCTTTAAGATTTAGTTGGTTCTTTGACCGCGTAATAAGACCAAACACTTCCCTTCAGATTTAATAGATGCAACTGAATTATTTTATGGCTGGTAAAATTTTTGACGGAAGAACATTTAAGGAAAATTCTGCATTTTGCGTTGAATTCAGGATATCAGATGGAGCAGGATGCCTTTAGCTTTTTGCAGGAATTTCCTACAAATGGAGATTTGGAAGAAGTTCTGAAAAGAACTGTAGAGGTTCTCAACCAGTCAGTTGAGAGTAGGAAGATAATCACAAGAAAGGATTTGCAATCTACGATTGCGAGCTATTTTCCGTCTAAGAGACACATTTCTTCAATAGGTTCTACCGGAAAAGATCTCTTTTATTCCTTGGCAAAAGATGTTGAAGCTGATATCCAAATTGTTAGCGATCCCACTAAGGAGTTGGGTACTGCTGGAGACATTAAGGACTTTCTTCAATATTTCCAAGACAGGTTTAGAAGATTGAGGCAAATATTGAAGCAACGGATAGATGTTCATGATGCCGTCTCAATAGCTGATGCGCAACATGCATCATCAAAACGTGAAATGAAAATAATTGCCATAGTAACGGAGAAGAAGGAAAGAAAAAGAAGCATCATGATTCAGATCGAGGATCTTGAAAATGTCGCTAGCATGATAGTCCTTCCCACGATCGAACAGGCTGTCTTCGAACGATTCCGTCAAATCATTCTTGATGAGGTGTTATGTTTCCATGTTGTCAAGGGTCAAGATAACGCATTTATAGGGAAGAACGTTTTGTGGCCAGATGTTCCTGAGAGAAAAGTTACGGGAGCAACCGTACCGGTATGCGCCGCGCTCTTATCAGACATTCATATTGGAAGCAAAACCTTCTTGGATGAACCCTTTGAGAGATTCATTAGATGGTTAAACGGTGATCTAGGGAATTCTAAACAGATGGAACTCGCTGGTCGTGTGAAATACATAACGATTGCAGGTGATCTGGTAGATGGGATAGGGGTGTATCCTAATCAGGAAGCTGAACTTAGCATTCTAGATATTTATGGACAATATCAGAGTTTTGCCAAATTAATCGAGCGAATCCCAGATTATATAGAAGTTATCGTTATTCCCGGAAATCATGATGCAGTCAGACAGGCTATGCCCCAACCAGCTCTTTCCAAGAAGTATTTTGAACCGATAATGGAGGCACGGGAGGTAATATCCTTGGGAAACCCGGCGAGAGTAAAGATCCATGGTGTTAATCTGCTTATGTATCACGGGAGAAGTCTGGAGGATGTTATAGGCATGGTCCCGTACATGACCTATCAGACACCAGAGAAAGCTATGGAACACCTATTGAGAGCTAGGCATCTTGCTCCAGTATATGGAAAGAAGACGCTAATTTCGGCCGAAATGAAAGATCATTTGATAATCGACGAGCCACCAGATGTTTTTCAGTGTGGGCACATTCATGTAATGAAGAGTGAGGTATACCGGGGAGTCAATATTGTAAACTGCGGCGCATGGCAAAATCAAACGGAATTCCAAAGGAAAATGGGCCTTGTTCCAACTCCAGGCATACTACCTATTCTTGATCTTCAGAAACTTCAGATGACTTCTATCGACTTCACAAAATCATAGGTTATTCTATTTCAGGCTACATAAGCAACGTGGCTTGTAATCTAGCAAAGTGCTAAGCCATTCGTCTTTGACAAAAATTTCTCGGATGACTTTCTCCGGAATACCCAACTTGATTTTCTTGGTACGGCCGTATCGGCCCATGTTTATCAGACTTGCATTCAAAAGTCCCATAATATCTAACTCACTTATCAGGCCGCTGACGCGTCTTTGCGTTAAGGATTCCAATTGAATTTTCCTGCATAGTTCACCGTAGACTTCGTACACATTCCCAGTTATGACACCGTCATATCCTGCTTGTTTGATTAAATAACAACTACAAAGAACCAACTTTGAGTGAAGAGGCAATGTCTTCAGAGTGCTGGTTATCCGATCTTCCTCTATTTTATTCTGTGCACTTCTAACATGTTCTTCAATCACTTTAGATTTGCCTTCCCTCTCTGCGAGTTCTCCTGCAACTCTGAGTAGGTCCAACGCACGTCGAGCGTCTCCATGTTCCGTCGCAGCCAGCGCAGAACAAAGATTCAGTGCACCTTTCGTCAACGTTCCACTCACAAACCCTAGATTCGCTCTAGCTTGGAGTATGTCGCCAAGTTCTATTGCCGTGTATGGCCTGAAAACCACTTCTTCTTCGCTCAAACTGCTTAAGACTCTTGGGTCTAAGTGCTCTTTGAATTGTAAGTCGTTTGAAATTCCAACAACCGAAACCTTGCTTGATTGTAGACTTTCATTACCCCTAGTTAAGTCGTATAGTAAGTCGTCGCCTTGTTCTCTAACCAGGAAGTCTATCTCGTCTAGCACTACAATCAGTAGGATTTTCTTGGAATCAAGAGCGACCTTAAACCTGTCGAACACTTCATTGGTAGCTAACCCTGTGAAGGGGACATTGATATCGACTACCTCACATAGCTTTGAGAAGACTCGATAATCGGTACCTGTAAGTCTGCAGTTTATGTAACAAGCGACAACTGGTGCTTCTATTTCTTGGCTCTTTTTTGTTAACCTATCTATAATGAACTTGATAACTGCGGTTTTTCCGGTGCCAGTTTGTCCGTAAAGAAAGATATTTGAGGATCTTGATCCTTTTAGCACTGGTACTAATATCCTGCCGACATGTAATATTTGATCTTCTCTATGTGGCAGTTCCTTTGGAACATAATCAGGTCTCAGGACTTCACGATCTCTAAACAGTCGTGGGCCCGTTAGAAAGCGGTCGAAGACCTGGTTCAGCAAATCTTCATACATGATAGAACGACCAGTAGTAACACTGGTTTTTCCACTGCAGAAATAAGATTTATGGATATATTATTTTGACGTAGGACTACACAAAGTTTAAGCAGAGACCTTTCCAAGAAGGCTAATGAAATTTGAGATAGTTCTATTCAGCAGATTTCTCGTTTGTGTAGGAGCCAAATGTAGAGCGGCTCTCAATACCACTAATGTCGTAAGATCATTAGGATAGTTTCGTATTGTTCGGTTTGAGCTGGATAAATAGAAGTAGACTTGTCGGGGATTCATTCCTAAGATTTTTGCAACCGTGTTAGGGCTAGAGTTACAGTTCTTGTAGACTAATTTGAATAGTTCAAGCCGTGTAGGTCGGGGTATTAATGAAACAATTTCATTGATAGGATCTTCCAACCCACACCCCACCTTTTCCTGTGGAATAGTCTTGTTAATTCTGGATTCTTTATATTTAGATGATGAATAGTCTCCAATTGGTCTTCAGATTCACTATATTTAACACTAATTCTAAACTTCTTTTGACATAATGATCTATTTTTTTAACAGGTTATTGCGGGTGCAACTATTACTTGCATAGGAAACTAGGGGGCCAGGGCCTCGTCGGCTTCCATGCATCTGAAACCAAAATATGTGTGAAGTCATGTGAATATTTGATGGAAAATCTCTTCTTTTCCTTCTTATTTTAGCCATTCCTCCTCTGTCACGGTCCATTTTACAGCCAAACTAATAGACCCCTCTATTTCCACTGGAAGTAGCCCTACTTTGGTTCTTTTGTCTGGATATTCATTATACTCCATGTGAATATGTGAAGTAAAAACACGAAAAAATTATATCAAAAGATATAAGTTCACAACTTCTCCACTACATCAAGATAACTGAGAAATTTCTTTGTTGAGCAGATGTAAATGCCCTCTAAGAAAGTAAAAATAGAAGTCTCCGATAATACCGGGGGCAATTTTTCAATTTCCTATAGCGGTGAAATAAACAGAGATAAAGTCCTGCAATTACTGGACTTCGTGGAGCTATTAGGTGGATCCAATACTTACAATTCTAACACAAAACAGTTCGCCACTAAATTCGATCGAGTTGTCAAATTGATTCAAACCCACTACCCTGTTGGGCCCTTTACTTCTTCGAAGGTTCAAGAGAATTATGAAAAGGAGTTTAACGAGCCCATTAGCTTGAGCACGGTATCAACATATTTTTCTAGATTGATAAGCCGAGATATAATAACGTATGTGGGGCCTTCAAAACGTTGTTATAGAATGAAGCGAATGTTAGTCGCTCAAGAGAAAACAATTCTCTAAACAGCCCTACCTTTTATTTCTTCGAGAAAATTCCTTAAACTTTCGTTTATCTTGTAGGCATAAGGAATCTTGTTTGTCTCTCTCTCGATATACCCTTCTTCGTAAAGCTTTTTCATCAACCGTGCCGTATGCTCTCTAGTTTTTAGTATAGCTCTTCCTATCTCAGGTGCTGCCATTGACTTTTCCAGTAACATGTTAAGCACTCTGAGCTCAGTGCTGTTGAGCTTATCTAGGCCCTTCCTAACCTCCTTCTTCTCAATGCTAAATGGACCTATTCTTGGCGTTTCAATCGTTTCTACTCCTTGCCCTTCGAAGGCCCTTTGTTTTATGCTAAGATCTTCCACTTTCTTTGCGAGTGTTTCCTGCGCCTCAGTGACCTTGTCATAATCCTGCTTAATTGAAATCACAGCATTCCCAAATCTCTGTGTAGCCATTAAAGCTGTTTCGACACCTGAACTTAAATTATCCAACTTTTCCGCATCTATTCTCCTTTCACTTTTCCCAAAATCATTTCTAGCTTGAAAAAAAGCTACCTCATCTCTTATCGTCCGAATTTCCACAGTTTGTTCGTTCATTCGCTGTTTAATCCCTGATAACAGGCTCTTAACGGTACCTCTAGCTTCATCATATGCTCTAGATGCAGCGCTCAGTTTCGCGTAATAACGGAGAATTATGAAAATACATAAAGATACCAAACCCAAAACTAGCAACAAGTCAATCATTATCATTTCCCATCTCTTCATGTGTTAAACTGGCAACAACATCTATTTTCGTGATTATCCCGACAATCTTTCCCTTATCCTCTACAAGAACCGCTGATCGACCCTTTGACAACAACGCTAGTACATGCTCCAAGGGTGTAAGGGAGTTGACCGATATGAAACCGGTTTCCATTATATTCGCAACATTTTCATCGAATACTTTCGTGGAATCTTTACTTACCAAAAGTGCTTCTATTATGGTCGTCTCCTGGATACTGCCAATAATTTCGTCTTGATTCGTGACTGGTAGCTGAGAGATGTTGTACTTTCGCATGACTTCAACGGCTTTTCTGATTTTTTCGTTTGCGCTTATCGTCACAACCGGTTTGTGCATGATATCACTCGCAATCTTTTTCTGGCTCAATACTATCAATGCCCTCATAATTTTCTGGACCGTAGACAGTCTTGGATCAACAGCTCCCTTCTCAATTCTTGCGATGAGCGATTGGCTAACGCCAGCTCTCACTGCCAGTATCTTCTGGGTGTAGCCCGCATTCTTCCGCATTCTTCTTAGATCATCGGCGATTGGGACATCCTTTATTATCAATTCCATCCCCCGAAGTGTGATATCACATATCACGTGATATACTTGTCCTACGATTTATTTGCTTTTCTATAGTCACATCACGTATGATATACACGTGATTGAGTTGTGATCTCATGTTCTTCACGAGTAGACTGAGAAACACTTCGCGAGCATGTCAGGAATGGAATGTTTCACTTCACGACCATATTTGATCTCGCACTGCTAATACCGCACAATATTAGCATGTGATATCACATAGTTTGAGAAATCGCCGATTTTATCGTGATTTTCATAAAAGAGGCACAATAATTGTAAATCGGCCGAGTATCACATAATATGTGATATCACAGAGTCGCAAATATGTCACATCTTCATCAGTTGACTAAATAGATCCTCTAGTTCGCTTCGCAATATTCTAAGCTTTTTGTAATATTCACTTGATGATACATCGGCATTCGATAATCCTTTGTATGTCTCGAGGTACTCCTTGAGTTTATTTGTGGCCTCCTCAAAATAGGTTAGCCCCAAACTAGGAAGCAATCCTACATAATTTAACAATAGAATTGTGAAAATAGACCTTCTTATATTAGATTTAGCCTGACTTAATGTCCTATTAAAGGCGCCTCTAGTTAAAGCTTTATTTTTGGACCTTATTTTAGCTTTTACGTCACTATTTAATGTTCTTTCTGCCAAATCGTTCGTTAATGCCTCTATAAACAGAGTCTCAGCCTGTATTCGGGTTAATTGACTCCTGCTTAACAGCAATGTCAATATAGAATCTTTAAGTAGGTCATCCATTTTTTCACGAATTTCAGCTTCCATTTCATACACTAAGATAACCTCATGTGGAGCCATTTTTGTATTCGCGGGTATAATCGTAGGTATTAACAGATATAAACTATACCTGAAATCCAATAAATTGGATGGATTCACATAGAGTTGAGTATGATTCAACATGAGCGCAATAAGAATAATATACCCGAGAATTCCTCATTCTGGAATGAGTGACATTGTATGGGACGCCGGAAAAGAAGAGTAGTTAAGATACCCAAGAAGAGGCTTCCACAAATTTTCCTATGCCCGAAATGTGGCAAAGAGTCTGTAAAAGTTGCGCTATCATCAGATATAACCAGTGCATCGGTTCAATGTGGAAGCTGTGGGTTAAAAGAACAATTGACAATAACGCGTGTAGATCAACCAGTTGACATATATTGCAGATTTATCGATAAGTTCTATGGAAAGTAACAACCTTTGAGGACTCCTTTTATGGGTGTGATTGAGACTCTAATCACTGAGCGCATATCTAGGGAAGGAGCCATCCACTTTACATTGCTGGATCCTGAGAAGGCTTCACCGGAAAAATCCGAGCGAATATCTGTTGCAGCAGAAAAGGCCGGTTCAGCTGGTATCATGATAGGTGGCTCAACCCTGTCTTCTATCGACCTGTTGAATAATGTGATTAGGTCGATAAAACGGTCTGTCAAGCTCCCGGTGATTATATTTCCAAATAACATAACAAGTATAAGTCCATATGCTGATGCAATTTGGTTCATGTCTCTTCTAAATTCTACTAATCCATATTTCATAATAGGGGCGCAGGCTCTGGGGGCTCCCGCAATAAAAGAGACTGGGCTTGAGACAATCCCCTTAGGCTACCTCATAATAGGAGAAGGTGGAGCAGCAGGCTTTATCGGTCAAGCAAATCCAATCCCTTACGACAAGCCTGAAATCGCAGCTATGTATGCTCTTGCAGCGCAGTTTCTAGGTATGCGTTTCGTATATTTAGAAGCCGGTTCTGGGGTAAAAAGTCCAATACCCCCAAATATGATTCAGATTGTCAAAAAAGCGACTGGATCACGATTGGTGGTTGGAGGTGGAATTCGAGCTAAGGAAGATGCATTCCAAAGCGTATTAGCAGGTGCTGATATCCTAGTAACTGGAACAGCCATAGAAGATGAGATAAATGCAGAAGAGAATATCTCCAAGTTCGTGGATGGCATGCATTCGGCGGTCGAAAGGAGAAAAAGTGGATGACATCATTTGAGAGTTTTTTTTCGGCTCTCAAAAAATCGCTTGACACACCAAACGCCTATGAAGTTTGGCCAGATTTTGAACCGCATTTTGAAGAGCAAGAATACGCCTGGACAACCTTGAGAAGCTTGGGTGAAGTCCTCCTCCTCAATTGCGGCTCATGCGACGGTCCATCTGACACTCGACACAATAAATGCAGAGATTGCGCAGATCACAGAACGGAGCTGGCATCACAATCTTACCAAAAGGCTACCAGCAGACCAAAACAGAAGTGGAATATCATAGTCTTTTGCAGAATATATTCTGAGTAAATTTCTTTTTCTTCCCAAATAAAGAGGAAAAAACCTTGCCATCATTGCTTTCCGAAAGATACCGTTCTTACTTTTCAGATATCAATAGGAACCTTGGGTTCTTGTACGAAGTCGCAAAGAGCGCTAGGGCCAAGTGTTTGGATCCATCTCCAGAACCAGAGATTCATACTGCAAGAGATATGGCTGAAATGGTCGAAGAAATGGTTGGTCCAGTGGGTGCTGCAGAACGGATTAGAGAATTGTCCAAGTCCATGAAACGAGAAGAGATGGCTTTCAAAATTGCAGAGGAAATTGTTTATGGTAAATTTGCTCAGACAAACTCAAAACAGGCACTGGATCAGGCCATCAGAACTGCTCTTGCTATTCTAACCGAAGGCATAACCGTTGCCCCTCTTCAAGGCATATCTAGAATTGATGTGAAACAAAACTTCGACAAAACTAGGTATCTAGCAATATATTTCGCTGGACCAATAAGATCTGCAGGAGGCACGGACCAAGCACTGACTTTGGTCATAGGTGACTACGTCAGAAAGATTCAAGGTTTAGACAAGTATAAACCCAGCGTAGAAGAAATGAATCGATTTCTAGAAGAGATCCGGATTTACGAAAGAGAGGTTTCGAGATTCCAGTATCATATTTCTGATATGGAATTGAGAAATGTATTGGAAAACCTTCCCGTTGAAGTCACTGGGGTATCCACGGATCCAATAGAAGTGGTATCATATCGTAATCTGAGTAGAATTGAGACAAATCAGATTCGAGCTGGAGCCTTACGTGTGGTAAACGATGGCATAATTGGAAGATCTAGGAAGGTACTAAGCATAATAGAAAGACTTAACATCACTGGTTGGGAATGGCTCAAACACATCCAAGATTTTAAAGAAGTTTCACTTGAGGAATCCAAAGAATTCATGTTTATGGAAGATATCCTGGCAGGCCGCCCAATCTTCTCATTTCCTTCTAGAACCGGTGGATTCCGGCTAAGGTACGGAAGAGCTAGAAATACCGGGATATCAGCCATTGGTATACATCCTTGTACCATAATACTTCTAGATGGCTTCCTTGCAACTGGCACGCAAGTAAGACTAGAGAAACCAGGGAAAGGCGGAGTAGTGATGCCTGTTGACTCAATTGAAGGACCAATTGTGAAACTTTTTGATGGCTCAGTTGTTAGAATAGATTCAGAAGATATGGCAAAGCAAATCAAAAGCGACGTAGACAAGATACTCTTCCTAGGAGATATCCTCATTCCTTTTGGAGATTTTCTAGAAAACAATAAGCCACTTGTTCCGTCAGCATATGTAGAAGAGTGGTGGGCCAAGGACTTCAATCATATCATAGCGCGTAGATTCGATAATTCTTTAGAAAGGGCAGCCGAATCTGTGAATTTCACTGCTCAAGACCTCGAAAGGATTCTATCTAATCCTACCCATTACCATCCATCGCCCGAAGAAGCCCTGAAGTTCTCAAGGGAGTTGGCAGTTCCTCTGCATCCCCGCTACACCTATATGTGGAATAACTTGACTCTCACTGATTTTATCAGACTCCGGAATCACTTGCTAGACTCTACTGACACACTACAGCATTTGAAGACCGGTATTACTCTTCCAAAGAACAAGGAAGTGACAGATATTCTAGAAAAGTTACTTTTCCAGTTTACGATAAAGGATGATACGATAGTTTTTGGCGAAGAATTCTCGATTCTTTCGTTTTGCTTGGGCCTAAATAGATCAAATATATCCACAGATGGCGTCGAAAACGGACTCAACCTAGTTCAGAAGATCACAAACGGGTTAGTTAAGGACAATGCACCGACTTTTGTAGGATCGCGTATGGGCCGGCCGGAGAAGGCCAAACAAAGGGAAACAACCCCTCCGGTACATGTTCTCTTCCCTATCGGTATGAATGGAGGACCACACAGAAACGTTGTAGAAGCTGCAAAAAAAGGTATCATAAATGTTGACATAATAACACGGAAATGCGATCCATGTGGAATAGTCACTCATGAACTTGTCTGCCCCTTATGCAACGAAATGACTAGACAAGAAAAGAAATGCAATATTTGCGGAAGAGTACTCAAAAATGATCTATGCCCAAACTGCAATGTCCCGGGGCAATTCTATGAGAATAGACCAACCAATTTGAAACTTCTCTTTGAGGATGCAGTAAAGAGACTCAAAACAAGTCCTCCAGAGCTTGTGAAGGGCGTCAAAGGATTGATGAGCGAGACAAAGACTCCCGAAATAATAGAAAAAGGCATCCTAAGATCAAAACATGGCTTATACGTCTTCAAAGACGGAACGATAAGATTCGATGCGACAAATGTTCCGTTGACACATTTCAAACCTTCCGAGATCGGAGTATCGCTAGGTAGACTTGTTGAATTTGGTTATACTCATGATATGAACGGTGAACCGCTGGTCGATCCAAGTCAAATATGCGAATTGATGATTCAGGACATAATAGTGCCATCCAAAGCCCTCGACCATCTGTTTAGATGCACGATTTTCCTAAATGAGCTACTACAAAAGGTATACAATCTCCCACCATTTTATGAGACAACCGAACATCTAAACCTATTAGGTCAATTAGTATTAGGTCTCGCGCCACATACTTCTGTAGGAATCGTAGGTAGAATAATTGGATTCACAAACGCTAATGTCTGCTATGCACATCCACTTTGGCATGCTGCCAAGCGTCGAGATTGTGATGGTGATGAAGATGCGATAATGCTACTTTTGGACGCTCTAATCAACTTTTCCAAATTATTCCTTCCTTCACAAATAGGCGGCCTTATGGACGCACCTCTACTCATAACACCCACAATTAATCCTCTCGAAGTAGATGATCAAGTCCACAATATGGATGTAGGATCATCTTATCCTCTAGAATTCTATCAGAGATCTATCCAAGAGAAAGATGCAAAAAGTACCTCTAAAATAATCGATTTAGTGTCCCATAGATTGGGAACCTCTGCGCAATATCAGTCTTACTTTTTCACTCACGCGGTTTCAAATATAAATCAAGGAAACCACGAAAGTATTTACAAACAACTAAAGACCATGGAAGATAAAATGAACGCTCAGCTTCTGCTCTCTGAGAAAATAATGGCAGTTGACGTAAAGGAAGTCGCAAAGAGAATTTTAACCTCACATTTGATACGTGATATAGTTGGAAATATGAGGGCCTTTTCAACCCAGACCTTTCGCTGCAAGCATTGTAATACAAAGTTTAGGAGAATTCCGTTGAATGGTAAATGCAATAAGTGCGGAGGCGACTTGGTTCTCACTGTTTACAGAGGAGCCGTAGCAAAATATATCGAAATAACCGAAGAAATGGCAAAGAAATATGGGCTACATGAGTATTATCAGCAAAGGATCGCCATAATAAGAGAAGATCTCGAATCTTTATTTCAAGAGGAGAAAAAGAAGGTCGTCACACTGCAAGATTTCATATGAATGGAAGAGTGAAATCCTGCAGACATTCTGTTCCATATGTAAGAAATCGATTACTGCATTCACCTGCAGATGATGCAATAAAACCGTATGCTACAGCTGCATGGCTACCCATTGACTTTGCAAATTATGTTATGGAAAATTGAGAGATATTGACGATTGAATTGCTGATAGCGTTAGAAATCTACCTTTTCGAAAGCAATCAACTTGGGTCTTCCAGATTTTTATATCGTCCATGGACCGCGTACCCATCATTCATCCAACTGCAATTGTAACATCATGCTCCGTAGAATTCCGATAATTCAAATCCTCTTCAATGGTGGACCGGGCGGGATTTGGACCCGCGACCCCTCGGTGTTTTGGAATGTTATGAATTCCTGCAAACCGAGTGCCAATACTGCTTACTCTTTTATTGAGTCATGCATTCATACCAGGCTGAGCTACCGGCCCCCAGATTGCTATCTAGCTGCAAATCCTTTAAACCATAATAATTATGTTTTATACCTTTCCGAGGAAATGTTGATAAATGCGCTGGGTTTCACTAAAACCTGGTGGCCGCCGTAACGTAGTGAAGGCTTATTTGGGTCTTCGCGGAACCTGGCAGCGTACCGGCCTGTCCTTACCAGTAAAGGGGCCAATGGAGCCGGGAGGGGGAGTTCAAAGCATAGAGAGATCCGTTCCCTATGGGAAAGTCTCCCCGGCGGCCTCCATTTTGGGTTCAATAATCTCATATTCTAGCTACATAAACCACATTTCAAATGATGTCTAACTATGATGCTAAGTCTATCGTTTTTGATAAGTTCTTAGGAGCTCTATATTCCTTCAATAAGTTGCACTAAAGTGACTTCATTGAAATAGACTCAGAACTTGACTTCCTCGCCTGCCATGATCTAATCTATCATGAACAATTGGGACATCCGCCTGAGTATTCTTTCTGTTCAGCTTGTAATACAGTATCTTCTGGAAGAGAACGCCTTTTATTGACTGCTTCTATATTCAAAACTTGGGACTCTCTACTCCCATACCTATAAACAGTGATACCTTTGCATCCTAATTCATAAGCTAGGAGGAAGATCCTCTCCACATCTTGAACTGTGGCTTCAGTAGGTAAGTTCAAGGTCTTTGATACCGCATTGTCAACATGTTTTTGAAAGGTTGACTGCATTCTGACGTGCCATTCCGGCTCGATATCATGTGATGTGACGAACACATCACGCATCTTTTTTGGAATTTCCTCTATCATCTGAATTGAACCTTTTTTTGCTATTTGTCTCATCAAATCATCCGAGTAGATCCTTTCTCTTCTTGCTACTTCTTCAAATAGTGGATAAACCTCCAACATTTCCGTGTTGTCCATAATATTTCTGATGAACGATATGGCGAATATTGGTTCGATGCCACTTGAGCACCCCGCTATTATACTGATAGTGCCTGTTGGGGCTATCGTAGTTACTGTGGCATTCCGTAGAGGCATCCCCGAGTTCTCACATATGCTGTCCTTGAAATTCGGAAAGGTTCCCCGTTCCTTTGCCAATTCCATTGAAGCTTTCCTTGCCTCCAGATGAATAAACTCCATAACCTTATCAGCTATACTAATCGCTTCTTCAGAGTTGTATGATATATTAAGAGCAACAAGCATATCTGCGAATCCCATTACTCCCAACCCAATTTTGCGATTCGCTTTTGTCATCTTTTCTATTTCAGCCAAAGGATACTTGTTTTGATCTATTACATTGTCCAAAAAATGCACTGCACTCTTGATTATTCTCCTTAACTTGTTCCAATTGATCTCCTCGTCTTCTGCGACCTTTGACAAGTTTATGGAGCCGAGATTACATGACTCATATGGGAGGAGAGGTTGTTCTCCACAGGGGTTGGTGCTCTCTATTTCTCCTAACTTCGGTGTCGGGTTATCTCGATTTATGCGGTCTATAAAAACTACCCCTGGCTCGCCGTTTTTCCATGCCATGGTAACCATGAGGTCAAAAATCTTTCTGGCCAACAACCTTTTGACCATAGTATTCATTCGTGGATTTCTAAGGTCATACTCTTGGTCATTCTTTAACGCATCCATGAATTTATCCGTCACAGCGACTGAAATATTGAAATTGTTCAGGACGTCGTTGCGCTCTTTAGCCGTAATAAATTCTAGGATGTCAGGATGGTCAACTCGCAATATTCCCATGTTAGCTCCGCGTCTCTTGCCTCCTTGCTTTATGACATCTGTTGCCGAATCAAAGATCCGCATAAATGATAGCGGGCCTGAGGCCACACCGAAGGTTGATTTCACGAAGTCGCCTTTCGGCCTTAGTCTGGAGAAAGAGAATCCGGTACCCCCTCCGGATTTATGGATTAACGCTGCTCCTTTCAATGCATCGAATATGCTCACCATTGAATCCTCTATAGGAAGCACGAAGCATGCCGAGAGTTGGCCTAGATCCGTGCCGGCATTCATCAATGTCGGGGAATTTGGCATGAATTCTTGATTTGCCATCATCTGGAAGAATTCATCTTCAATCTTCTTTTGATCAACTTCTTTATTGTATATCAAATCTGCTAGAGCTACATTTTGAGCGACTCTGAGAAACATTTGCCTCGGAGTTTCAACGACCTTTCCATCGCTATCTTTCAGTAAGTATCTTCTTTCTAGAACTCTAACAGCATTGATTGATAGCTTTAGGTCGTCATCTACCCCAAATAGAACCTTTTTCGTTTCCCGAATTTCTCTGCGTTTCTGTCTGTACAGAATGTAAGACTTAGCTATCTCAGTCTCTCCTGCTTCCATCAATATCCTTTCTGCCACATCTTGAACATCCTCAACAGTTGGAATTTTCTGCTCGCCGAACTTCGTGTTTAGTTCCTCTGTGACTCTACCTGCAAGTTCTCTTGCGAGTTTCTTCTTATCTATCCCAACCGAGGCCGCCGCTCTATATATGGCACTGACGATCTTGCTCTGATCAAATTCTACTATCCTTCCATCGCGCTTTCGAATGTTCCTGACCCTCGAAATATAGACCATATCGACCATACCTCCTACTCTAGCAGAAATGGTATTCTGAATTCAGTGAATGAATATTGTCACCATTTCTTATTAATCTACAAAGTTGCATATTCGCGTTTTTTCCTTATTAGAGATCCTGGATATTAAGTCAAACAGTATGAATTAAAGTACTTTATTCAAAGTCAACTGAATTTTACACAAATCTCTGTAAGAAATTGATTCTTTAATGTTTAATTCTGGTAACAATTTTCTCAAAAGAAAGCTGTTAAGGCAACGGCTAGAATTATCGCTGGAAGAAATATTGTAACAGCTAATGTCTTTATTTTTTTCATAATGACATCCACTAGCCGCGTGATTTCCAATATGTTCTTCTCGCCCAATACTTTTACTTTTTTGACCTTGATCTTCTTGAAAGCAACCTTAGCCACGCGTAGGTTACTCAGAGCTTCTTGTGTTGCCTTCCTTATGAGGTCGAGTAGCTTTTTTTGGTCAATTTTTTCACCAATCGGATGATATCCTCTTTTCGAAGGGCCTATTGCATTAACAACGTGAGTATCGGTCGTGAAAATCTCACAGTCATTGATCCCTAAATTAATAATTGATTCAAGAATCTTCTCCCGAACTCCCTTGATCATATTATTGCCGTCAATTGTTACATATGCTGTATGATCACTTTTCGTTTTGAGGACAAGAACCACTATGCCTCCAGGTCCCATTCCATCATTCATAGAGAACTCCTCAGGGACAATGTGCGATACTCCGCACTCAAAGTGGCTCCGCTTCTCATTTACTACCCTTCTTATAGCTTCCTTGGCACATTCCTGCAAAACTAGAGTATCTGCCATTGATAAGAATGAGGCCTCTTGTTCTATGCAATTATGTGAATCAATAATAACAGCACCGTCTAATCCAGAGTCCAAACTGAATTTGGTCAAGGCCTTACCTAAAGACGTCGGCAGATCTTCGGTACTCCTTGGAGAACACGTGAGTGTCACCAAAGCGCTTCTTCCTAACACCTGGCAACTCGCTTTGAAATAATCCTTCTCAACTCTAACCATTCGGGTTATGCCTTTGAATGATCCCTTAATAGGAATGGATTCCACTACTGCCTGGATGACTTTTTCACGTTGTCCTGCTGAGGTTAAGTCCAGTTCATGGCCCGCAGTTCCATGGGGTACACAGACTACCGCCCCAGTCTTGTTCGATAGCTTTTCTTGTATATCATAAGGTATCGTGCTGCTTCCAACATTTCTGAATGGACCTGGATGAAGTGCTGGGACAACCATTATGGCAAAGGGATTTTCACAATCCTCGAATGCCAAGAGATCAATTTCCACATCAATCTCTTCTCCCAGTTTCTCAAATTGGTATTCCAGACCAGTTGGTATTCCTTCAGCCCAACTATTGACAAAAGCTTTGAAAAGGTCAATAGCACCGATGCCTATTGTCCTCTTGCCGTATGAATCAATGATCCTACTGAAGACGATAGATGCACCCAACAGTGTGATCGTATCAAAAAGAATAAGGAAGAAATCTTTTGCTCCTAGGATTGGGAAATATGCAATGACCACAACAAAGCAAAATAATGGCTGGAGAAGAATTGTCGCAACCTTCCGCCCCGTACCCAATGAAGAAGTTGAGTTTATGATTAAGAAACGAAAGGCCGTCACGAAAGCGAAACTCAGTAATAGAGATTTACTAAAGAGGTCAAATGCAGTAGTTGACAAATTAGTTGCAGCTGCTCCAATAATCGAAGATAGTCCCCATACAATGCATGAGAACAATGATAGCCCAGCATGTCTTCGTAATGTGAAGAGAGAATCACCCCTCATGAAGGCTCTCTGTGTAACGAAATCAGACATAATACATGGAAAGAAGAATGCCGTAATTCCAAAAGCAACACCTGTCAGGATCGACTGATATTTGATGAAAGAAAAGGCTACACCTTCGCTTACAGAAGTCAAGACGAAAAGAATAGTCACTAAGGTTCTGTAAGAGGGTAGATTGAATAATGATTTGTAGTGACTTATAGCGGAGTTGAGATAGTCATCCATTATTCCAACCGTCCTCCATTTTATAGGAACACGATTAGTTAGGGGTAGTGAGATTATTAGAGATGTACTTAAGAAAGTTTTCAGTCCGGCAACTCTTAATTACACCTTCTCTTCCCATTGTTAATGAGGGAAAATCTACATCTTTGAAAGACCTCCAAGTGGGCTGGAACAATGGCATAGTAATATCGACTAGGGACACCCTCCTCACATTTGATCCGCAGAATTGCAAGAAAACGGTTTCTGGTTCAATATTTATTTCTCACGCTCACAATGATCACACAAAGGGTTTTGATTCGAAGAATCAAAAGATTGCGACTCAAGAAACATGCGAACTCTATGAAGCAAAAACCAGAACGAAGGCTGATAACAAGAAGGTCTTATCTTATTCAGATAAGATTAGGTTTGATGATGTTGAGATAGTTCCCCATGATTCTGGACATATTTTAGGTTCTGCACAATTTCAAATTAGGACGCCTTTTGGTACGATCATTTATACTGGCGATATGAATCTCTTGGAAACATTGACGACAAAGTCAGCTTCCATCGTCAATTGTGACATACTTATAATGGAAGCCACTTACGGTAACCCTTTCTATGCTTTCCCCGAGCGAGAAGACACCTATGGCAATATTGTTAGTTGGGTCATTAGACAAATCAGGGAAAACCGAGTCCCCATCTTTCAGCTGTATACAATTGGAAAGGCGCAAGAGGTTATCGCCTTGCTCAATGACTTCACCAATCTTCCGGTGGTAGTGGATCCCCCTATTGCCAGAGCAAGTCATATCTATTCTAAATACAACCACAAATTGGTTTTTCTGGATTCTACGGAGGAAGAAGGCCAAGAATTGCTTCGCCACGGTAATTGCGCTTACTTGATATCTAATGGCAACAGCAATATGATTCCAACGGAGAGGAAAGCCGCAAGGAGCGTGGTTACAGGCTGGGCATTGAGATTTAAGACCCCGAACGGCGCATTTCCATTAAGCAGCCATGCGGACTATCCTCACTTGATAGACTATGTTAAAGAGGTTAATCCCTCTCGAGTTTACACTTGCTTTGGCTCTTCTGAAGTCCTGGCACAAAACATCAGAAAAGAATGCAAGATAGCTGCTCGCCCTCTGCCCACTATAGAGCAGACATCCTTGATGAATTTTATTCATGGCTAGAAAAAGGGCAGTAAACCATTTGTTTGCAGTTGTCCTAATATGGCTAGCATTATTAGAGCAGCCGCGATGGCCATCACAATCTCGGGTTTCACCTTTATTCCGGTCGTTTCCTCCTCAAAGAAACGAAGCAACCCTGCACTCATAGCTGGCATTGGTGCGGACTTTTTCGACTTGTCCTTCTTACTCATAAGGCTTAACCTTCTCTGTTGTTAGAATGCATATGTACTCTTAAGTTTTACCAGCATTTCTATGCTATATTAGAGAGCACTTTTCAAAAGTCACATGCATACTAAGAAAGCAGTTTTGACAATCGCTGTTAAAATGCTGGCATTACATGTAGAAATATACTCGAACGTTATGATCGGATTTTTTTCTTTTGAAAGAGCATCAAGACTGGTTTCGTGTAAACATGCCACTAAGTCACGTAATGCTCTTCTGGAAACTCACCGAGATATCTATCTCTTCTATCAACCAATACCGTAACTATATTTCCTGTTCCTAATTCCTTTGCAATCTTCAATGCCGCATAAACATTTGCTCCTGAGGATAGACCACAGAATAACCCCTCATTTGCGCAAAGCTTGTTTGCAGTGTCTCTAGCGTCTTTGTCGCTTACGGTTATTACTCGATCAAGAATATTTCTATCAAGTATAGTGTTGATTATGTTCTTTGTTTTCGGCAAGCCTAGCTGCTCCACAACTCTGTCTATTTCCCCCGTTTTGTACCATTCAGTCAGAGGCGTAGCCTCTGGCTCCACCCCTATTATCTTGACGTGCGGATTCACCTCTTTGATTGCCTCTGCGACTCCGAGTAACGTCCCGCCAGTTCCTATCGAAGCCACCCATGCATCAACCTTCCCATGGGTCTGGGCGAGAATCTCCTTACCAGTTGTGTTCTTATGTGCTAAAACGTTGTATGGGTTTGAAAGCTGACGTGCCCACCAAACCTTTGGATCCTGCTTTTCCATTTCGTAACAAATCTTTCTTCCTCCAAGTTCAACTACTCCACCTGCAGCTCCACCCGCTAGCTTTAGGGTCGCTGCAAATTCAACTGGAACTTTCTCAACTTCAGCACCGAAACATCGCATAATTTTCAATCTGTCTTCAGGACTGTACCCTTCAGCTCCCCATTTTTCAGGTATAAAAATGCGTACTTTGTATCCCTTCACATTTCCAATGAATGCGAGAGCTATACCAGTATTTCCTGTCGAGGAATCAACTATCATCCCTTCCTTCTTCAGTTTTCCCTCTTTTTCAGCATTTTCTATCATCCAAAGGGCCATTCTATCTTTTATGCTTCCGCTGGGGTTCATAAATTCGCATTTTACCAAGACATTCGCGCGGACGTCTGCGGTAATTCTATTCAGCTTCATGAGCGGAGTATTCCCTATGAGCTCCAGCACACTATTTACAACTGACATCTCAATCCCTAATACAAATTCTTACAGAACTCTCTAAAAATCTTTAACAATATTTCAAAACCATTAGCAGAGTATTGTAATATGCAATAATCGTTTGCTGATGGTATTCTAGAATTATGTATAGTAAAGCAGAGTCAGTCCTTTATTGCTTCAAGAATGCTAACCACATTCCATATCTGAACCCTGGTATAAGGCGGCATGTTTGGATCTTGAGAAATCTCGTCTAGTGTAGCTATTGCATTTGAGGCCCGCACAGCAGGAGTGAACTCCAAACTCTGAAGCGCGTCCATGGCCGACTTTGCAGATCGCCTTATGTTCCTTGGTGTTGTAGAATCTTCAGATACGCGGCTCAATATAGGAACAGCTTGACTGATACGGTCCAAGTATTCCTGCAATTTCTTTTTTCGGGCTGCCAAAATAACCTCTCCCAAATCTACCACACTTCTTGAACATAAACTAATTAAAAACTTATAGTTCAAAATATAAGAATAGATGAAAAGACACCCTCGAAATCATGTCCTCCAGGTGATTCTATGAATGATCAAGTGAAGCGGATGGCCGAGCTTCTCAAGGGAGGGGCTAAGATGCTCGCTTCAACTTGTCCAGAATGTGGTACTATTCTCTTCCAAGTTAGGGGCGACATCATTTGTCCAAAATGCAACAAAAGGATCATAATCGCAAAAAATAATAGCGAAACGGAGATTCTCGATGGTGGCCTTGTTTTGCATCAGATAGAGCTGACCATTACTAAGAAAATTGATGAAATTCAGAGGCAGCTTTCAGATAAGAACGACCCCAAAGAACTCGTGGAGATCGCCACGCTGCTTTCCATATTTCTTGAGGTTCTGGAGAGAATAAAGAGGATTCGAGGGAGTCGATAAGTCACTTGCCGTACATATGAGAGGCAACAAGCCTTATCTTTTCAGCAATCTTTTTTCCTATTCCTGGTACTTCCATTAAACGTTCTTTCGTTGCAGAAAATACTCCTTCCACACTTCCGAAGTGCTCTAGAAGTCGCTTACCCAATACTGAGTCCACGTTTGGCAAACCTGCTATCAAAAATTCCTGCATCTCTTTTATCGAGGGAGGCTTCTTCTCGCCCCGTATTGTGACCCGAGTCTCTCTTTCCGTTTGTTCTCTCTTAGCAATAGTATAGAGCATTTGAGCACTTTCCATTTGATTCATCGTCCATAATATCGATATCCCGTAATCGACAACCACACTAGCTAATGCTCCTCTTATGGCTTCAGGATGCATTCCTCTGATGCCCAAGAGGTCAATTCCTTCTATAAGAAGAAGCGGAACACTATACGCTTCTTTGAGAGCTTTCAACTGGTCAAACAATCGTCTGTCGATGATCGATGAAATCATGTCATTTGAATTCTTGCGTTCCACTGCTATTCTGTCGGAAAGGATATAATCTCCAACTGGCAGATTGGATAGCTTGACATCAGCACCTAGAGTCAAAAGCTCTCTGGCAATGAGAGATGAGGTCTCTCTATTGTCCATATGAATATGAATCTTTTTTTCGTTTGATATTATCGAAACCCCCCTCCTCTGACTAATGAAATGATCGAGTTTGAGTAGTTCAGCATCCTTTTTCGTTTTCTGGTGCATGCTAGATAGACTCTCCTGCATTTTCCTTTCTCTAGACCTTGCTATCCAATAATAAGCTTCGTCCTTTGGTTTTTCTGCCATAGAATCACGATGCGCCCTGACTCGTTTCCCCTGTTCTGCCACGGCGTTGAATAAATCGGATAGTATTGGGAACGTTATCATAAGATCACCAAGTCGCGCTCGCTTATGTCTAATCCTTTCTCAGCAACTTGAGTAGCTACTAACATTGTACTTTCTCCGATTTAGGAATTCTTTGAATCTCATACAATGCTGTTCAACCAAGGGCTTGGTTGGTGCCCAGGCCAAAATTCGTCCATCAGGAAAGGTTCTCAATCTTTCGATTGCCACCATGGCGGCAATAACGGTCTTGCCCAAGCCAGTTGGTAGAATTATTAGGGTATTCTCTCTTAGCCTTGTCTGAACAATTCTCTCTTGATACTCTCTTCTTTCAGCAATCCCACCATGAATTAATGAAGGCGCTGCAAACTCTTCTGCCATTTGAGATATAGATCTTCGATCCTTGGTAAGAGCCAGTGATGAAGATAAATGCTTTTTATCTCTTTGGAAAGGATAAATAGCTGATATGTTTGGGCGATACGTAAATTTCCCAAATAAATACCATGGACGAGCCAGACTTACTCATGTCTTTGTCTCCAATAAGATCCAATTCTTTATAATTCAGAGTCTATGTGAATTGAACTCAATAAGGGAAACCGCTGCTTTCGAATTCAATAGTAGTGAAGATTTCGTTGTTGCTACTTCCTTCGAGGTTGGGATTGCTGAGGACGCATTTTTCCATTACTTAGAGCCCAATGAGGTAAGTCAGTATTGGCTTCAGCTGACTAGGAACGATCCCTCGCCAATCCTTGACTTTCTATTAATAGTAAAATATCACCGGAACAAAAATGAGAAGTGGGTTCCTCTCAAATTTGATCACTTCATATTGCGTTTCCTCTTCTCTTCTAAGACTTTTGAGATCTTGGTTTTCCATGAGCAAGGTGTTCGTAGAATTCAAATTCGTGAACTTCTCATCTACATCTTAAAGAAAATAAGCGAAAAGTTGGAGAAAGCGGGCTTCAAAGGATTGATTATTTCGAATATGCGCGTTGTCTAGATTCGATTTTCGAACTTACCTGAGAAAATTCTCTACACTGCTCAGAAGCTCTTCCTGTACCCGATTTAGAGGATTATTGCCGCTTATCAAATGTAGTTCTTTCGCTCTTGCAAATTCCAAATAGATGTTTCTAACTCTAGTTTGAAAATCCAATCGTTCAAATACGCTTTTTGTCCCTCTCTTTCTACTTAAGGCGACCTCTGGTGGTACATCTATATAAAAACTAATATCTGCTTTAGGCGCAAACTCGTTAATATTTCTCAGCCACTTCAGGTCGACTCCTCTCGCTCCTTGGTAAGCTAACGAGGAGTAAACGTATCTATCTGATATGATAATTCTTCCTTGCCTGAGACTAGGTTCGACAAAACTCTTTATATGATCGACACGATCGGCAGCGAAGAGTAGAGCTTCCACCGTAGGTTCTGTCATGATGTTGCCATAGAGGATCATGCTTTGGATGAAGCTGCCTATCTTCCCAATGGACGGTTCCTTGGTATACTCAGAATTATACCCATATCTTCTCAAGTTTTCGTTCAAAATTCGTGCGTGAGTAGTCTTTCCGCTGCCGTCGAGGCCCTCAATAGCTATTAAGACACCTCGGTCCCGCAATTCTTTCACTCAAATCACTAAATCTCCTAAATCAATTTATGTATATTCCTTGATATTGAATTAGAAGAACAGACGAGGAATGACAATGAAAGACTGGGTTAGTGAGATTCGAGATCCAGTTCATGGCTACATCTACATAACTGACGCTGAACGAAAAATAATAGATGCGCTACCTCTACAAAGGCTTCGAAGAATAAAACAGCTGGCAGGTGCGCATCTAACTTATGCAGGCGGAGAACATAGCAGATTTGTTCACTCACTGGGGGTGATGTACCTTTCAGGTCTATTTGCGAACCATCTTGTCCAAGAAGGGTACATAGACATTGAATTGGTTGAAAAACTTCGAATTGCCGGTCTACTACACGACATAGGGCATGGACCATTCTCCCATGTATATGAAGAACTTCTAGAAAAATATCGCGACACCACCCACGAGGAACTAACTGAGTGGCTTGTCAAGAAAAGTGAGGTCAAAGATATCTTATCAAGTAACGGCTTTTCACCTAAGGAAATGGCAACGTTAGCGATCGGTTCTTTGAAAGAAACCAAAAATAGTTTCGTCAATCAAATCATAGCAGGTCAATTCAGCGCTGACATTCTGGACTATTTACCAAGGGATTCTCATTTCACAGGAGTTGAATATGGACGAGTGGATGTAAATAGGCTAATAAACTCCGTTGAGTTGGTCGATGGTATTTTGGCTATGGATCTCACCGCCTTCTATGCTCTTGAATCGTTATTGATTGCGCGTTATGAAATGTTCAAGGCGGTCTACTTCCACAGAACGGTCAGAGCTGCAGGAATACTACTCATCAAAGCGATGGAATATGCGCGTGACGAGATCCACTTGACTGATTTTAGAAGTCCCGAGGAGTATCTAGAACTTGACGACTCAAGCGTCATGCAAGGTCTTCTTAGCCTTAAAGGCGAAAGAGACAAACGACTGAGAATATCCTATGACTTTGCCAAGCGGTTCAACAACAGGAATCTGTTGAAATGTACGTATGAGGTCATGTTCCATCATAAGGATCAGTTCTTCACAAACATCATTAGTAGAGATGAGGTACGAGAAAAAATAGTGGATGACATAAGCACCGAGAGTGAGGTGGACCCAGATTACATTATGATAGATGTACCAACAGTTCCATCCGTTCCCTATAACCCGCTTCAAACCTTCAACAGCGATATTCCAGTATTCCAACGGAATTCTGATGGGAGCAAGACCCTGAGACGGCTCTCAGAAGTATCTCAACTTGTTGACGCTCTAGCAGGATACGTGAACATTGTTAGAGTCTATACCATTCCACAGCATAGGGCAAAGGTTCAGAACGCCTCAGAGAAGATCTTTGGCAAGAAACCTAGTTCCATCAGGGTCTCTTTCTAGATTTGCTCATTATCAATGAGCTACCGCTGTCTTCAATTCGCGAGGACAAGTCTTAAATTTCTCGTCTTTTTCTTCCATAGCAGGCGACGCAATATGATCTACAAATCATTGGTAACGGTTAAAGAGGTCGGCAAATGCGGGCATGGTCACAAAGTTGGCGAGAATTTTGAGATCGATGGAACAACAACTAATGGCAAGCCCTGTTTGGAGGCAGCGACCAACTTGTATTGGCAAGCTGCCGCCTTAACTGGCGGTGCCAATCTTCCTTGGGCAAAAGGAAGCGATAAATCCATAGTCTATACCCATTGCCCCTGATCCTAACGGGGTAGTATTTGAGGTAAAGCGTATACCGAAAAAATGAACTATACTCCACAAAAGAGCCGTTGAGCCAAGAAAGTCGGAAGTCCTCTCCTTCTTATTTCCCGCGCAACTTTGTCGATATCATAAACAATTCTCCGATGCTTGACATTCACTTTCTCGTCCTCTATCTCTAGAATAGTATAGCTTGCCAAAGGAACATTATCTCGCGGCTGCCCAAGCCCCCCTGGATTTATGACACGTCTTCCCGCAAATGTTTCAACAAACGGAATGTGAGTATGACCCATTATTATGATGTCGCTTGCTGTCTCGTCAAGAAATGTCAACAGTACATTTCTGGGGGTGATTGGAGGTGGGTATATGTATTCGTCAATTAGAGAGCGCGGGCTGCCATGGCATACGAAAAAGTTCAACCCATCTATATTCAGCTTTATTTTCTCAGGTAGACTAGACAGATAATCTCTTGCTTCATATGTTAACTGTTCATGCGTCCATAAACAGCTGGCTTTAGCATAGACATTGTAGCCCTCGGGTTTTCCACTTGCTGAATCTCTGTCATGATTTCCCTTGACGCTTATGACGCTCAAGTCTCTGATTTTGTCAAGAGCTTCCATCGGCCATGGATTGTAATCAACAATGTCCCCTGCATGGATTATCATATCCACACTTCCAGCATCCTTTAGAACGGCCTCTAGAGCCACAGGATTGGCGTGGATATCTGATATGAGAAGGATTCTCTTGATGCTTTACTCCCCTTTTTCCCCTCTCGTTGCAAGGGTCTTTCTTGTGGTCCTTCTCCTAAGTTTGGTACCGCATACTCTGCAAGTTTCCGAGATATAGCTTGACGGATATCGTCTGTAACATGCTGGACAGTATAGAGTCCGTTTCAAAAGATATCTTATCCCCAATGTCGACAGAGAGATATACCGAATTCCTTTGCTCTCAGCAATATTTTGAATGGAATAATCATCACTGACTATGACCGGTTCCTTACCCCTATCTTTGAGCTCCAAAGCTAATGCCAAGATATCACGATCAGTGTCCGAGAGCTTCTTCCCTTCGCCGACTTTTACAGAGGCTTTTTCAACTTCCTTTAAATAACTCTCAGTAGGTGCTTGGACCTGTAAGAGGCATCCTTCTAGCGCTATCATAAAACGTATCCACGGGGTGCTTTCAGGTATCAGTTCTCTAAGGACGCTTGGAACTGAAAATTGTTTTGTCTTGATATTTGATGGTTCATAGCCCATTATAAAGGCCGAAGCATCCAGTATTAGCAACTGCCAGTGGGGGGAATTACCCAAAGTCTTCCCCAGCGAAGGCGAGCCTACTTCTCAGTCTCTTAGGGAAATGCTCCTTAAAACGAATGAACGCCGCAATCTTATCCGACTTCTTGAGCATAATATTGTCATCAGGAGAGATCTTCTGTTGGTATGTTCCATCAACTATTATCAAAGCCTTCGGTTTATCCTCCAATAACCGGATTTGAAAAGTACTGGCATCAGAAAAAACGATTGGTTTCGTGGGCTCTAGTGGAAACAAAGGAGTCAAAATAAATGCCTCTAATGTTGAGTCTAGAGCAGAACCTCCAGCAGATAGAGAATAGCCTGTAGATCCAACAGGAGTTGCCAGAAGAACTCCATCAGCATGAATTTTTAGTGCGCTAATGCCATCTTTAAGAATCTCAATGTGAAGCATTTTTGAAGGCGTGCTAGCAGTTATCAAAACATCGTTCAAAGCGTCTGGTATAGATCTACCTCTTATAGAGGTAGAAATCTTAACGCATTTTTCTATATTAAATCTCCCTCTCAGACACCTGTCAATTGCCTCTCTTGCTCCTTCCGGAGTGACTTCGGTCAAGAATCCCTTTGTCCCCATGTTAACGCTCAACAATGGTATATCTGATTTTGGGATTTCCATGCATATTCTTAGAATTGTGCCATCTCCACCCACCGCTATTATGAAGTCAGATGTCAAATCCTTCAATTCTACGGCCGACTTCGGTTTTTTCATAAATCTAGCAAGCTGCGGGGAAATCTTAACATCCAAGCCCTTATTTTCAAGATACTTACAAAGGTCCGAGGCGAGTCCAAGCGCTTCTTTCTTATCTGGTCTAGCGTATATACCAACGCTTCTAAACAAGTCGGCACCTCTTCAATTTATTTGCGTGGCTAACATTTAAACACTAAACCTTACAAATGGATTGACTGACAACCCTTTGAGAGGCTAAGCGATTGAGTAAACCTGTAGATCTAGGGAGTGTAAAGATCGGTAGCTACATAATAATAGATGGTGAGCCATGTCGCGTCGTTGAGTACGAAAAATCCAAACCGGGAAAGCACGGTGCAGCCAAAGCTCGGGTGGTAGCCATAGGGGTCTTTGATGGAACCAAGAAGAGCGTCGTCAGCCCTGTCGACGCCAGAGTTGATGTTCCACTTATTGAGAAGAGGACGGGTCAAATCATATCCATTGGTGAGAACGAGATTCAAATAATGGACCTTGAGAACTATGGGATCTTCGATTCCAAGATGCCCGAAGAGGAGATAAGAACAAAACTTGCTTCAGGCATAGAAGTTGAATATTGGAAAGTCCTAGATAGGATAAAAATAGTGAGAATCAAAGGCCAGTGATCCGGCATATCAAGCGAATCACATTAGGTTGTATTTCATGAAACCGCTAGAGCAGCTCCATTTCAAAGAGGACATGACCCTCAGGGAATTGGTGGGAGAGATGGAAAAATGCAGCGTATTGGGTTCTGGACGGTTTGCTAAGGGGGTCAAAATCATGGCTGAAATGTTCAACGATCCTGATTACACAGTCTTCCTCTCTTTAGCTGGTCCGATGGTTCCTGGTGGCTTGCGAAATGTCTTATCCTATCTAGTTGAACACGAGTATGTGAACGTAATATTAAGCACTGGCGCCAATCTGGTTCACGACATAATTGAGGCCTTGGGTTATAGGCACTACATAGGAACGTTTTCTGCTGACGACGTTGAGCTCAAGAAAAAGAAGCTTGGGAGGATTGGAGACATATTCGTGGAGCAGCGTGCTTTCATTGGTTTAGAAAAGGAACTTTACCGAATACTTAACTTGATTCCTAAAAAGAAGAAGGAATGCATTGGCATATCTGAACTTATTACTGAATTGGCTTCGAGATTGAGTGATCAACATTCGATTCTAGTCCAGTCTCTGAAGCATAATGTTTCGGTCTTTGCACCAGGTTTTCTAGATTCCATGTTAGGTCTTCATATATGGACCTACAGTCAGCTGAATATGATCAAAATCGATCCCTTGGCTGACTTTCGTAAATTGTCTGATATCGTATTTACGGCTAAGAAAGTGGGAGTTATAATCATCGGTGGAGGTCTTCCAAAGCACCATACCCTTTACATAAATACCCTTAGAGATGGAGTTGACTCTGCTATTCAAATAACTCTTGATAGACCCGAGGGGGGCGGTCTGAGCGGTGCCCCCTTGGAAGAAGCGATATCTTGGAAAAAGATAAAAGGAAAAGGGAACTTTGTGACTGTCATAGGCGACGCAACATTCGTTTTCCCTTTGATGGTTCTCTCTGCTCTACAATTGGCCCAATTAATGAATGGCTGAGTTCTTCAATTCTCATAAAGGGTATTATAACTTGAAATCCGCTGTTCTCTATTCTGGAGGAAAAGATTCAAATCATGCTCTATGTCTCGCCAAAGAGAATGGTAATGAAATCCGGGCTCTTATCACTTTGATTCCTGAGAATAATGAATCGTGGATGTTTCACTATCCTAACGTTCAACATACGCAGTTGCAGGCTGAGGCATTAGAAATACCCCTAGTGGCTAGATTGACAACAGGTCACAAAGAAAATGAACTCAAAGACCTACAGGCTGCTATTGAAGAGGTAAAGGGGCGCTTCAAAATAGACTCCATTGTAAGCGGGGCGATAGAGAGTGACTATCAGAAGTCCAGAATAGATAAGATATGTTCTACAGTAGGTCTTTTTTCTATAGCCCCTCTTTGGCAACGTGATCCTGAACAACTCATCATGGAGGAAATATCGATGGGCTTTGATACAATTATAACTGCATGTATGGCAAGGGGCTTGACAAGAGAATGGCTTGGAAGAAAGATCGATTATGATTGTCTGCGAGATTTGAAGAAGATCCGAGAAAGATATGGGGTACACCTTAGCTTTGAGGGTGGGGAAGGTGAAACCTTTGTCTTAGATGGTCCACTTTTCAAGGATAGGATCAAAATTCTTGAGTCTGAAACCTTGTGGCACAATGATTCAGGATATTTTGTCATAAAGAAGGCAGTAGCAATTCCCAAACGATTGCCACCATAACGCACTTAAGAACATTACATATTCTTACAGAACGAAGGATCAAGTTTGGCTGCTCTAGAAAGATTGGGATCATCCCTATATGAAGCCATGAGAAAAATTCTAAGGACCACGATAGTCGACGAGGCTCAAGTAAAAGAACTAGTCAAAGATCTTCAAAGGGCCCTGCTTCAGGCAGATGTAAAAGTCGAATTGGTTCTTCAGATATCAAGAAGGATAGAAGAAAAAGCCTTAAAAGAGGATTTACCTCCAGGCGTGGCGCGACGAGAGCATGTAGTCAAAGTCGTCTACGACGAGCTTACAAACTTTCTAGGTGAAAAGACTACCAAACTGGACGTCACTCAAGGTAGAACGAATATATTTATGATGGTTGGGGTTCAGGGCTCGGGCAAGACCACCACAACAGCGAAGTTAGCTCGGTACTATCAGAAACGAGGGTTCAAAACAGGGCTTATCTGCGCAGACACATTCAGGCCGGGAGCATATCAACAATTAAAGCAATTGGCATCCCAAGTGAACATACCTCTCTTTGGTGATTCAACCGAGAAAGACTCTGTCAAGGTAGTAAAACAGGGTTTGGAAAAGTTTCGACAAGAAGGGTTGGACATAGTATTCATTGATACAATGGGCAGGCATAAGGATGAAAAGAGTCTGATAGAAGACATGAAAATGACGTCTCAAGCTGTTAAGCCTGATGAGATTATTCTCGTTATAGACGGTACTATCGGCCAGCAAGCTGAGGCCCAAGCCAAAGCCTTTCACGAAGCGACACCCATAGGATCGATAATAGTTTCTAAGCTTGACGGTTCAGCCAGAGGTGGCGGCGCTCTTTCGGCCGTAGCTGTAACAGGAGCACCGATCAAGTTCATTGGCACAGGAGAAAGGTTAGAGAATTTAGAGGCATTTGTTCCCTCTCAGTTCGTTGGGCGACTCTTAGGAATGGGTGACATAGAAGGCTTAGTGGAGAAGGTCAAGACAGCCAAACTTGAGACATCCGAGAAGAAGGTTAAGGCCATCATTAGCGGTAGGCTTACCCTAGAGGACATGTATGAGCAGCTCGAAGCCATGCAGAAGGTTGGGCCATTCAAACAGATTCTAAAGATGGTTCCAGGACTGGGGTACAAGGTTCCAGATGAAGCCGTGGACGTAGCAGAGGAGAGACTCAAGAAATGGCGATTCATAATCCAATCAATGACCAGGGAAGAAAAAGAAGAGCCAAAGATCCTCAACTCCCCAAGAGTAAAGAGGGTTTCCCGAGGATCGGGGACCTCAGAGAAAGATGTTAAAGACATGATTCAGCAATACTTCGCCATGAAGAAGATGATGAAGTCTCTAAAAAGGCGAAAGATGCCCTTTTTCAAGGGTTTCCAACAGACCAAGTGACCTCAACTTTATTATTAATGTTGCATCATTCTGTCTCTATGCGTGGGGCTACATAGTAGGATAGCTTTCCCTGTTGAAGCAACTCAAAATCTAATCTTACTGGCATATTGTTAGAGAATTCCATTGTGACTATCTCCGAGATACTTGACGCTTCCCTTACTATATTGAATAGATAATTCAGGCTAAATGTTGACTTGGAATTCTCTTTGACCTCAATATCTAACAAGGCGGCGCTTTCTTTGTCCATCTCTATCACTGCACTACCCGTATCTCCTGAAGCCCTGAGGGTCAGTTTTCCAGGGGAGCTCTCCAGTTTTATGTTATCGCTGACAAGTGATGCATCGTCAAATGCTTCTCGCAAATTTTCAGTGGTGAGTTTGACTTTAGTATTGAATGATATTTTCGGAGTAGGAACTTCTTCTGAAGTTATGTCAAGTATCGCTATGTTGAAAATTCGAAGGTATTTTCCTTTGATTTTGATTACTATCTTTCCACTCTTTTCATCTAGAGTCAACTCAAGGTCTTCGTCGCCTTTTACTCTCCTGAGTAATTTCAGCATCTCTTTTACATTGAAAGCAACTTTAGTGGTCCTGTCACATTCGTACTCATCAAAGGCTATCTTAGGCCAATAGAAATCGACCATGGCAACGTGGCTGGGATCCATAGCCCTCAATTCTATCCCATCAGGGGTAGCGTTGAAGCCGACTTCGTCTATGAGAGTTGATATTGCCGAGACGAGATTCTTCCACAGTTTGGCGTCTTCCATCTTTATCCTGAACAAAGCTTTTCCACTCCAAAGGTCTGCTTGTCTACAATTCAGATTGAGTCTGGAACTAGAGTAGCATAAAAAGGATTAAATTCTTTCGGTCGCATCTTGGCTCTAGCTATACTCTCTCCAAGTGTAGCCACATTTTATACATCTATAGAATTGAGTGGGGCTTTCGTCAGCTCCGCGGGTTTGTACAAGCCACCAAGAAGCCTCATTATGGCGACATTTAGGGCACGTTATTTTTATAGTTGGCATGGTCTGCGGATTCTCTTGAGGGCTTATGACCGCTATCTGCTCTTGAGGTCTATGTTCTATTACTTTTGGCAGAGCTTCAGCGTCTCTGCCCCTAATCCCTTTTTCATATCCACATTTCGGGCACGCGTATATTACTGCAGCTTTCTTCTTCCCGGACTTCGGCGTCGGAACAAGTCTGCTCCCGCACTTAGGACAGAAATCCATTGCTACAACTCGCGAAGTGGTTCGCTTACTCTTTCTTTTAAACCTTTCTCGGAGAACTCTTTCATTACTTGCAGTAGGAGTCCTTTGAACGCCTTTACCGGGTCAGCTTCTTTTCTCAAGATTCTGACAGCTTCTTCAATAGTCACCCTGTCAGTTATCCATGAGCATAATATTAATGCTTCAGCAGCATCTCCTTGAGTATGTCTATCAGATCCGCTGGGTAGAAGCCGCCGGATATCGCTCTCCTTGATAGCGTTTGCCAAGATCTCGCTGGAAACCTTCTTTCCGAGCGGTCTTCTTTCAGAAATAGATAGAGCGAGAGAGTAAATGAAATTCACGTATGCGTCGCCCAGCTGGGCTAACTCTTTATCCAGAAGAATCTCTCGAATGGAACATCTCAACAAGTTCTTTTGAAGGTACTCTTCCAGAAAGATGGGCATTGACACTTACTCGTTTTTGGGCGAGTACTTAACTAGAGCTTTTCCAATTTTCTCTTCGAACTCCTTGGCCTCGTCTCCAATCTTCTTGGCAGAAGTGATCAGTATTTTCTCTGCTTTCCTGCTACCTTTGACCTTCAACTCTACAAATGAGTTATTTGTAAGAGGATGAGGAACATTGTATCCCGCATATTCAACGTCCCGATCTAGAAGCAGAGTTTTTTGTAGAATATTACAAAAGGTATGACCTTCACCTTCAATCTCGATCTTCACGTTGTTCTTAGTTTTGCTTATGATTCTTATGTTCATCCTCTGCCTCCACTTACTGCGCACCGTTTCCGTAGTCATTCGCGGTCTTTCTTTCTTCGGTATTCTGGCAGGTGTTACATTGGAGGATTCTTCCTCTTTTGAATAGGCTACCTCCACATCTTGAACAAAAACCGTGTATCACTCCCAGGTTCTTCTCTGCTGTGGAAAGTTGATATGTTCGATTCTTGTCGCTTATGACCTTCGCTCTCACTATATCACCTGGTTTACACACAAAAGGCATCACTTTCACGTAGTCGTCACTTGCTGTGGAAATGTGGATCACACCTGTGAAGAAACCTGATGGGATTTTTTCGCCAACTTTTAGGATACGGATATTCGCCATCTTATCCTGAACGCTGGTAACTTGGCCTTCAACAAGGCTTCCAAGAGTAGGCATTGTTAGAGGCCTTGCTGGGCCGATGGAAATACTTCGAGTCTTGGGAGATATCTCTTTCTTTCCTATCACAGAGGAAATAATATTGCCATCATTCGTGAATGTGCCCTGACCAGGCACATACTCTTCTATTACGCCGAGTTTGTCTCCTGGGATAATTATCTGAGTTTTTTCATTTTCTCTATCATTATGAGTGCCTTGCTTCTTTTTACGCATGCCATTGTCGTCCAATTTCTTGCCTCAGACAAAGGGTCATTACCATGAGAATTCATTAGAGACTTATCAGGTTAGTAGCGGTCTTTTAGGGTGCGTCGCCTCTTTTAACCTTTATCTACGCCGATCTTTCCTTTCCTCTATGATCTCGTTATTCTGAATAGATCAACTTCAATCAACCCCTTCCTCTTGGTGTGGAATTTATATAAGTAAGGAATTTCTAGTTTCATTTGAAGTAACGTATCCACTCTTCTCTTCATGGAATGAATATATTTGATTAGGTAGTCCCTTGTACTTGTCTTGTGGATAGAATAGATTACTTCACCTATTTCCATAGCCTTTTCAAGGAATTCTCTATCCGTATGTTCCCTTCTTGTGCCAAAGGGGGGGTTCATTATTATAGTGTCAAATGGTGGAAGAACAACGTCAATCGGTGCATTAATCCATTCGATGTTGACGCCGATCTTTCTAGCATTTTCTATGGCTAATCTAATAATATTTGGGTCAATTTCCACCCCCACGGCCTCCTTCGCTCCCGTCAATTTTGCACCTATTGCCAGACATCCATTCCCGCTACCTAAATCTAGAACTCGCCTGTCGCGTATGTCATCATTTATGAAAGCGGCCAGGAAGAGCATCTCAGATGCGACTCTGGGAGGTGTTGTATATTGTTCCAGCATGATTCTTGGGCATTCGAAGGACGTTAGAGTGCTTAGAAGCATTTCCAGGTTCCGTTTTTTAAAGGTCTGCATATTAGAGAGCCCACTTTTATTGGTTTTTACCATTTCTCTGTGTAGTCTTCCCATGGTCTTTCTCCAATCATTATGGAGAATTCCTCTTGGTTTAGAACGGGCTTCAAAAATCTTTGCGAGTCATCAATAGCTATACGTGGACAAGCGGTTATCACAAACGCTTCGATGTCTTGAAAGTTCAGCAGACTTTCAGGGATCACTTCTCTGGCCGCCAATAGCACGGAGTTCCTTCCACTCCTTTTCAACTTCTCCCGAATCTTGTTAGCGTCAGAGATTTTCTTTTGACCCAGCTTTAGCGCGATTATTATGCCAAACCTCTTTGCTTTACGGGCTTCTTCTATGGCCATCCATCTTTGATTTAGCGCAATTCTTGCCAGACTCTCCATATCTATTATTCGATTTCTATAAGGGTCAGCTACTACGACTTTTTTTCTCGTTCTCATGGCCAATCCTAATGGATGAAAATCGCCACCACCTACAAAAAGAAAGGCGTCCACGGATTTCACGATGGATCTTGCTGTCGAATAATCACAACCTAATATTTGGCCATCCATCTTTGCCAAGCCGCTCTTCTTGCCTATGCGTACTATTTTTCCAGCGTCTTCGAGGATCCTCTTAACTTCCTTCAATTTGCTTGCGTTTTGTGCAGTTGCAACCAAACCTATCACGTTGTATGGTGATAGGGTGGGGATGGATTTTCTCACGATTTTGGCAACATTCACTCTTGATTTTGCTCGCATATATATTACGGGGATCTCTGTCTTGCTCAGAAATGGCGTGTGACCATAATGGACTACCAACTCTGCTCCCAGAAGCAAGGCTTCATCTATCGCCACATCACAGCCGCCGTAACAGGGATCTGCAGAGACCGCCACATCGATATTGGTTCTACCCTCAATAAGCTGGGCTAGGGTGAATCCTTCCTTCTTTAAGCCTTCAGGAAGCTGAATCAGAATGAGTCTAGGGCCGATTTTTGTCAGTTTCCTAAGAAGCTTCTCTTCTTCCAACTCAAACATCTATATGTTATGCACCGACTAGAGATATATGTATAAAGAAGCCTTTTAAGACGGCGTCGCATCATGGTGCGATGGCTTTCTCGAGTTTGACTATCTCAACTCTGCATGGAAGAGGGATCTTGGAAGATCCAACTCTCATTGATACTTTAACTAAATCCAAGGCCGCGGAGGGTACCTCTGAGATTATTATTACCTGGTCCGGTTTAACTCTCGCAGCGCTGCCTATAGGTTTGCCAAATGCTTTTCTCATTCCCTCTTGAAGTCGATCAGCTCCAGCGAATGCCATCATTTTATTCTCTCGGAGGATCATGTGCGGGTAAACCATGATTCTTAAACAATATCCCTTCTCTCCAAGTTTATCAAATAAGACCTTGTTGGATGCGATTCTAGCTGCCTCCAAGGCGTTATGGCGGATTTGGCCCCCATCCAAGACTATCAAAGATGCCCGAAGGTCAAAGCTACCCGCTGGGTCTCCCATAGTGAATTTGGAGATTTTGTTCTGGGGCGAACCGTGGATGTACTTCTTTCTAGTATATGCCATCCCTTTTGAAAATCTGTAACATTTTCCCCTCATGTTTTCAGCCTATCCATAGGAGAGCGACATCCCTTTTCTGCAATCTCTATGAGATATTTAAACTTTCTATTAGACTAGGCTGGGGGTGGTACATAATGCCTATTTCGTTGGGTTATTGTCTATTAGCGAAGAAAATCTATGGACTCATCTTTTTTATATTGACATGTGGTCCCGAGGAGGTGAATTGAACACCTGACACTCCGGTATCTGTTAGCCTGATAGGCTGAGTAGTACTTGCACTTCATGGCAAATGCCTACAGCCGGAAGCTTTTGGCGTGGCCCAACCTTGGGCACTTTTCTACCAGGTTACCCGTTCAAGGGTTTTGTTCCCGTGAGCTCTGAGCTACCTCGGGACCAAAATCTGAATGGAGCAGAATTGGTTAATAAACATTGATATCCTATGAGACCGATAGATTCAAGTCTGAAATAGCCATAACACTTGATGAAAGAGATTTCTAGGGCCCGTTGCCTAGTCAGGATAGGGCGCAGAATCTGGAGAGATTGCGCAAGCCTTCGGCACCTCTGTAGGTGGAGAGAGCCTGAAGTCGCGGGTTCGAATCCTGCCGGGCCCGCCATAATCCGTGGGGTCAATACATTAATAAGCAGCCGAGCGCGCGCGTTGTTGTCTTTTGTTTCCCAGACCCGTATCCCATCCTCCTCGTAGTACATCGGTCCGCTCCCCTCGAACTTGGAACTCCCAGCACCCCTTGTCTTCAACGCATTCTTGAGTTTCTCGTCAATGTATTTGTCGATATATGTTAGAATGGAGGCAGGGTCAAAGGCGAACCTGGGTGGTAGGCCTGGTCGGTACCCAGCCCCTTGGTTTGACCTGGTGGGTGGTCCCACCCTGGTACCTTACCCCACTTCACCGTCAGTTGAACCACTATTGGGGTCTTCAGAGTCCCCAGAACCACCTATAGGATCGCTGAGTGTGTCGTTTAGCTCTTAATCGGTACTCGCTGGGGCCCCTGGTACTTCACTGGTATTTTTGGGTACCACCCCCGGTACCACCAGTACTTCCGGGATCCTCCCCGGTATACTACAGGTACCTACCGGTACCACTGGTAAACCACTGGTATACTACCCACTGGTACCCGGGTGGTCCAGTCTTCCTTTTGAGATATGCCACCCCCTGCCATTCCACTCACCCCTAATTCGCAAGTGGGTATGATTTACCACATCCGGGTACTGGACAAACCCACACACCCCCGATGGGTGGTGGTAGTACCACTGGAGACCCTGTCATCGCTTGGTATCATACTGGTACCCTCTTTGAAAAGAACAAAAGTATTAATTATCATGAGCGCGCGTGCCGCCATGCTACAAATCTGCAGGTTCATAACTCCTTCATATCGTCATTTGGCAAATCCGGCCGCAAGCCCTTCCAACTTTAAATTTTCCGTGCTACATTCCGCGAAAACAGTACATGTTATTATTTTTCAAAATGATTCTTTTCACTCGACAATTACCATTGTCAATATTTCCGTCAGAGTTTTTTCATACTCTATCTTTCCATTTTGAATTCTATGACATAAATTGGAAGAAGAATTCTGTGTGTTGCAGAATTCTGGCGACTTCATCTCAAGAAAAATTACATGTCAACGAAAATGATCTTTAACTTGAACATTAAGGTCTAGTATATGGTCAAATTCGGAGTAGCTGGAATACCCTTTACAATAAGCAGAGGCGGCTTGAAAGAGATAAAGGAGTTCTGCAAGATCGCTGATGAATCAAGAATTGATACTGTCTGGACAGGTGACGGAGCGGTTCATGCTGATCCATACGCCATACTAAACATTATGGCCTGGGAAACAAAGAGAGTTGAACTAGCCTTGGGAGCCACCAACCCATACACCCGCGATCCATTTGTTACAGCTTTTTCCATAGGCTATCTGAACGAAATTTCCGGAGGACGAGCTCTCTTAGCTCTTGGAGCTGGAAGTAGAGAAATGCTTGCTGCCATCAACATGAAATGGGACCAGCCTGTTAAACGTTGCAGAGAAACCATAGAGATCGTTAGGAGAATTCTGACTGGTGAGAAACTCACATACGATGGTGAGATTTTTGAGACTCATGAGGCTCACCTTCTTGACCGAAGACCAGCTGAAGTGCCTATTTATCTAGCTTGCCGCAGGCCAAGGATGATGACGATAGCAGGGAGCGTTGCTGACGGAGTTCTCTTAGACGGGGTGCCTGTTGAGTACGTTGGATATGCTATCAACAAGGTTGGAGAAGGTCTAAAGACTGCTGGCAGGAGGAAGAATTTTCGGTACGCAAACTGCATAATGTGCATGATCTCGGAGGATGGTGATGCAGCGAGGAACATAGTCAAGCGTTTTCCATTTCCTCAGTTTCTGATAATGGCTCCACACCAGATGTTGGAGATGGCCAAGATAGGCCTAGAAGAGGTTGCAGCGATACAGAATGCTGTACCCAACTGGGACAAGGCTTCCGAGCTAATATCAGATGAGGTAGTTGAGAAACTCTCCATCACGGGAACTCCCCAAGAATGCCTGAGGCGTTTTAGAGCATACATAGAGAAAGGAATAGATGAGTTCAACCTAGTATTTCCGCTTGGAGCAGATATGAAAAAGATGATTAGGTTTCTTGACGAAGATATAATCCCAAGAATTGAAGAGAACGCTTGAAAATAAAGAATTTGTTTCCAAGACTATTTAAGTCTCGGTATAACGTCGTCCTTTATGAGATTGAAAGCCTCCTTCAGATCCGGGCCAAAGGGTGATGACAAGACTACTTGGGTCGCCCCAGCATTCATCATTTCCCTGAATTTTTGTGCGCAAGTTTTAGGAGTACCAACTATTCCGAGAGCGTCTACCATTTTGTCTTTAATCTTCTTTTGTGCTTCTATTATTCCTCCCTTGAAGAGGGCTTTTCTAACAATCTCTTGCTCGTTTTCGCTCATGTCTAGTTGTACAAGCCATGATTTTGGAAGATTGGTGATCATGTAGGTTATCTCGGGCTTTATTGCTTCTCGCGCTTGGTTTTCATTCATGGAAACTGAAAGGGGTATAGTGTTTGCTATGTCAATCTTCGAGATGTCGCGACCTGCTTTCCTAGCACTTTCCTTTATTAAATTCACCTGATTCCTCAATAGTTTTATTGGAGATGTGGGAAGGACTCCATCGGCTATCTCGCCCGCAAGAGACAGCATTCCTTCTCCTCGGGCAGCTAAATAGATAGGAATCTTACTTTTGCGGAACATTTGGACTCTGACCATTTTCATGGGGGAGCTATCGTGGTTTACGATTTCCCCGTTTACGAGTCGTCCAAGAAGATTGACTGCTTCTCTGACAGTTAGTAAAGGTTTGTCCCATAACCTTATTCCCAAAGGCTGAAGAGTCAGGGAGCCACCTGGCCCAAGACCAATTACGGCTCTTCCATTAGAAATCTCATCTATAGATAACATCGCCGCGGCAATATGTGCTAGATGTCGTGTGTAAGGGTTTGTGATGTCTGTGCCAAGTTTCACTTTCTTTGTGTTCAGGGCTAAGATTGTCATAGTTACAAATGGGTCTCGATACGGAGAAGAAGGTATTTCGTCAGCCACCCAGATATATTCTACACCCATCGTTTCGCACAACTGGGCAATCTTAACATATTCCAATGGACTCTTACTGGGAGTTATCGCTATTCCCAAAGTTGCCATTTTCGTCATCTGGAAATGATCTATCGCTCTTGGAGCTTATAAAAATGACAACCGGTCAATTGATGGAATGGCGAAGCCCCGGCACTATCAAAGTGTGGCGCCCTTCGGTAGGAAAGATTCTTTTCTTTCCTTTGGCCGGGATTTGAACCCGGGTCGTGCGGGTGATTCGGCTACCCTTTTTTCGGGTTCAGCCGCACATACTAGGCCGGGCTATACTACCAGGGCTTCCATCACATTGAATGAGCAGTTTTTATTTAAATTTTTACTATAACAAATGGAAGAGGAAAAGTTATTAGGAAGATTCCGTTTGAGAAAGCTTCTTAGCGGGTCCATGGGCCCGTAAGCCGATCTTTGTTTCGGCCGGGAGGCTCAGCTAGGAAGAGCATCGGAGAGGTCGCCTGAAAATGGCGCTTCGGTGAAACTTTTAATGAGAAAAGAAGAAATCCGGGGGTCACGGGTTCAATTCCCGTCGGGCCCGCTACAATTACATGCGAGAAAGCTTGCATCGCATGCGTGATGATCTTTCACAAATTAGTCATCTTTACCTGAATCTCCTTGCTAGAGTCTCCTTGTTTTGATCACCTGATTTGAAGTGTTCCCATCCACGAGATTCAATAAGTATCGTATCATGACCTCTTTTGTATCTAACACCTCGCTCACGTGTTGTGCGACCAATTCTAATGAGTTTTCCACCGACTTGTTCAATAGCCTCTTTGGCTTCTTCCCATTTCTCTTGGTTTACAGTCATGACCAATTCATATTCCTCGCCACCGTAGAGGATAAGATCCTCAAGCTTAATGTTGCTCATTTTTGCATATTCCTTCACAGACTCAGTTGTTGGCAACTTGTCTACAATGAACCCCTTTCTACTTGATTTGGATAATTCGTGAAGACTCCAAGCTAGCCCATCGCTAGAATCAATTATGGAAGTTGTTAGACCACGCTTGCTCAGGGTCAGTCCCTCATTTAGTCTTGCTTTCGGCATGTACAAGGCTTCCAATAGTTCCGCTTCCAGCTTCCTGCGAATTCTTACCGTTTTATCAACAAGGCATTGTAGCCCTGCCGCAGTCTTCCCAAATGGGCCAGTGACAGCTACAATATCATTGGGTTTCGCTGTGCTTCGGAGAGTTATTTGGCCTTTTCTTGTCGCCCCCAAGAGCATAACTGCAATTACCAGATCTCTGGACTCATTTGTGTCACCTCCGAGGACAAAGGCACCGTATTCTCTGGCCCCGGCATTGACTCCTTTGGCTAAAGCTTCCAAGCTGATTTTCGAATATTCAGCAGGAATACCCAAAGAGACCAGTACGGCCTTGGGTTCGACCCCTTTTGCTGCAAAATCGCTTATCGTTCCGACCACTGCTTTTCTACCCACTTGCCAGTCCGTCATCCCAGGTGGCACATCGGTCGAAGCTACCAACATATCCGTCTTAATTGCTGCCAAAGCATCTTTTCCAAGGTCAACCACAGAGACATCATCGCCAAAGGGCACTAGAAGATCAGGAGCTTCCTCGAAATTCTTATGGAAGATATCTATTATCTTCCATTCCCCAAGATCCTTAGCTCTCAACAACACTTATCACGCCCCACAATTAGGAGTCTATACATAATATCCTTAGATTATGAAAAATTTCTTTAAAAACCTCTACCTCTCCAATAGTTAGTGTGCCTCGGTGGCTCAGTCTGGTAGAGCGACGACCTCGTAAGCCGTAAGTCCCGGGATCGAAGCCCGGCCGAGGCTTCATTCATTTGGAATTGGAATACCTTAATAGCTAAGAAATATTCCATCTAGATTCTGGTCGGCAAGGCGGGGATTTCCGAGCTAGGTCTAAGGAGTAGGACTGAGGCTCCTATGGCGCAGGCCTTCGTGGGTTCAAGTCCCACTCCCCGCACCATCTTTCTAAAGCTAAACTCAATTTCGTCCACTTTACTCAAAAGATTCTCAATTGGAAATGTTTCTGTTCTTTCTAAGTAATGATATTTAAGGGAGAGAGCATATCCCTTATGGTTAGTTTGCAGCGGAGGTAGCCAAGTTTGGTCAAAGGCGCAAGGCTCAGGACCTTGTCTCGCAGGAGTCCAAGGGTTCAAATCCCTTCCTCCGCACCATTGAAATCCTAAAAACACCTACCCACATCAATCCTGACTTAGCTTCGATCCGTTAAGGAGTAAGAATCATCTGCTGCCACGATCAGTAAATCTTTGAGGCTATTCTGAATTTGTCCAGAATCCTATTGCATATCTTTGGGTTTCCGGCTATCAAAGATGCTCTGGATTTGGGGGTCAAGGGTACATTTAGTTCAACCCCAGTAGGATCCAGCACCACTCCACCCGCCTCTCTTAGTAGTAAGTAAGCTGCTGCTATGTCAGTAGCTCGAATCCTATCTCTAATATCGATAAATACTTCTATCAGTCCAGAAGCCACTTGACATAACTCTAATGCGTTGGCGCCAAAATGCCTTAGATGACGGCAACTCAAAATAATTGGTTCAACTCTTTTCAGCATGATTTTATCGATTCCACTTAAGTCTATACCTACAATGCTCGAAGCGACGTCCGTCTCGCTTGATACCTCTAATGGCTGTCCGTTGTGGAGAGCTCCTCTTCCTCTTCCAGCCTCAAATACTTCACCATTCACCAGATTCATTACTAATCCGTAGAACACCCCGTCCAAAAATGGTTTGTCAGAGATTGCTATGGATGTAGCATAGAAATCTATGCTATGAAGTGCGTTAGTTGTCCCATCAACAGGGTCCGCCACCACGAATAAATCTGATTCTCCACCTATGATCTTAGTGCCCATTTCCTCGCTCACAAAGGTGCAGCACACTGATAATTCAAGGTATCAACGATCGCTTCTTCCGCAGCCTTGTCTATTTTTCTTGTGGTGTCCCCGCCAGCTCCAATTCCAAAAGATCTTCTGCCCTCATTTGTCCCAACTAGATGTGTGACTCTTCGCTTTACTTCTGTGGCTGCCTCTAATATGAGAGTGTTCCAGTTCAAATCATCGTTCCACCCAAGAAGCAATCTCAAACTGCGATAAGAAATGACGGCGGTTTACCATTGGCCAGTTGTCAGGAATTGATGAATTGAAGATGCCGCCCTCTTTCCCGTACCCATGGCGTTGATGACCGTTGCATCCGCCCACCCGGTTGCAACATCTCCCCCTGACCAAATGCCCCTCTTTGATGTCCTTCCCCATTCGTCAGCTATGAAACGGCCATCTCTGTCCGTTTCAAGATCTTTTGTCACTTTTGACAGGAGCGGATTTGGTCCCTGACCTATAGCTATGATCACTGTCTGAGCATCTATCGTGAAACTATGATTGGGGATCGGTACTGGTCTTCTCCTACCCGTTTCATCAGGCTCACAAAGTTCCATCATTCCGCATTCTACCTTCTCAACCCAACCCCTAGAGTTGCCTATGAGTCGCAGAGGGTATGTCAAGAAATTAAACAGTATCCCCTCATCTTTAGCATTCAGAACCTCTTCTCTTCGAGCTGGCATCTCCTGTTCAGATCGCCTATATACCACATGTACCTTCTCCACCCCGAGCCTCAAAGCGGTTCGGGCAGAATCCATTGTCACATTTCCTCCTCCGATCACTACAACTTCCTTTCCCACAATCAGAGGCGTATCGTATTCTGGAAAGAGATATGACTTCATTAAATTGCATCTGGTCAAGAACTCATTTGCCGAGTAGACTCCATTCAGATTTTCTCCAGATATACTAAGAAAATAAGGCGATCCAGCTCCAGTCCCTAGAAAAATCGCTTGGTACCCCATTTCAACGAGTTCATCGATTGTGAAAATCTTTCCAATTACCATGTTAGTCTCCAGCTTTGCACCAAGTCTTTTGACATAGTCAACCTCGGCAGCCACAATCGACTTAGGCAATCTGAATTCAGGTATACCGTAAGCTAGTACGCCACCTGGTGTGTGGAGAGCTTCAAAGATAGAGACAATGTGACCTAACTTGGCTAGGTCCCCAGCTACAGTCAATCCTGCTGGTCCAGATCCAATTACAGCAACCTTTTTTCCAGTAATTGGAGCGATACTAGGCATCGTAATTCCCTTCTTCAATTCGTAATCAGCTAAGAATCTCTCCAAAGCTCCGATAGCTAGAGGCGACCCTGTTTGACCCATCGCGCAGTAAGCTTCACATTGACTCTCCTGAGGGCAGACTCTGCCACATATTGCTGGAAGACTGTTGCTTTCTCTAATCACTGAGATGGCCTTGTCAAAATTTCCTTCTCTAACATACCCGCAGAAAGATGTGATATTGATGCCAACAGGACAGCCCCTTCGACATTGAGGATCTTGGCATTGCAGACATCTGCTCGCTTCCATTATAGCTTGGTCCGGCTCAAAACCTAAAGCAACTTCGTTGAAGTTCTTGATCCTCTCTACTATGGGTTGCTTTGGCATTTCCTGTCTTCTAAAATATCTGTAGACTGTTGGATAGTTTGGGTCTTCCTTGTAAAGTACTATGTTCAATATCATCTCTTTGGTTGAAATTCCTGTGTCTATTTTATTTAGCTCCAATATCCTGCACCTTTCATTTTTTCATTTTGGCTTCGTATGCGTGAAGGGATTCCTTTTCCTTTTCTGTATACATATTTTGGCGGGCCATAAGTTGATCAAAATCCACTAGGTGCCCATCAAATTCCGGTCCGTCAACGCAGCCCAACTTCATCTCGTTGTTCACCCTTACTCTACAGACGCCACACATCCCTGTAGCGTCCAACATAATAGGGTTGACGCTAACAATCGTCCGTATGTTGAAAGGTCGAGTAATCTCTGAAGCGACCTTCATCATTATAGCTGGCCCTATAGCTAGAACCATGTCGATTTTCTTACCATCAGCAACAAGCTTCTTGAGAACATCTGTCACAAAACCATGGTGACCCTTTGAGCCATCATCGGTCGTTATGTATAATTCATCACTGTATTTTCTCATTTCTTCCTCAAGAATTAAGAGATCCTTACTGCGAGCACCCAAAATGGTTATCAGTTTGTTTCCAACTAGTTTCAAAGCCTTAATCTCCGGATAAGCCACAGCAGCAGCCGTTCCGCCAGCTATCGCCACGACTTGACCATAATTTCTAATTTCGGAAGGAGTGCCGAGCGGTCCAACGACGTCTTGAATGGCCTCCCCGGTTCTCAATCTACCGAGCTCCTTGGTAGTTTTCCCCACTTCTTGGAATATTATTGTAATCGTCCCTTCCCCGGGATCTTTTTCGAAGACAGTTAGAGGAATTCTTTCTCCTTTCTCGTTCGTTCGGAGAACTATGAACTGACCTGGCATACATTTCTTTGCTATCAGCGGGGCATTGATTCTGAATTGCTTTATGTTAGGCGCCAGTTCTATTTCGGCTACTATCTGGTACATTTAGGTTCCTCATTGTGAAGTCTTAAAGACGAGTTTCCTCTATAAAGGCGCTTAATTGACTCAAAACGAGTCTTTAAATTTTTTCTATGAAATAACAGCTTCCAAATACCGCTCCAGAATGCGTCTAAGGTGCGGTTTGGTTCCAAACTCTTCTTCGAATTGGTTTAGGGCCAGTTTCTCGATGTAAAGTTTTTTATTCTAAAAGCTACAAAATTATCGAGTCGGAGAACTCTATAATGTCCAAGAAGAAAGCAAAAGCAAAACCAAAGAAAAAGTAGTTACGAATAGCCTTTTTCGGGTATTGTGCCCTTCCACGGGCATGTGATCATTATTCTTCCTTTTTTTCCTTCATAATTAAAGTGGAAAATCTTGGAGCCCCGGGCGGGATTCGGACCCGCGACCTACAGCTCTTTGTTGATGGATACCAAGCTGGCGCTTTAGCCCGCCTTCGCACTCAAGGCATCTGACCATGCTGAGCTCTCTCGCCCAAGGTTTGGGTACCGAGGCTCGATGCCGGGGCACATTTGACATTCAAGAAGGTTATAGATTAGCTTTTATGTTTTCCCTCCCCGAAAATCGGCAATCCTACTGGATTGCCCATGTTTTTCCAATTTTCTCCCAACGAATCCATTGACAAGAAATGTTTTATTTGAAGAAATTACGCTTATAAGAACTACTCCAGAAATTACATAATCCGGGATAGGATACTCCTAACTGTAGCCGAGGTTTCAGATTCTTTGAGCCGTATAATGAAATATTTCGGAAAAGAAAAGAAAGAGCCTGAAAAGTCGACGACTCTTCCCATTACAGAAGAACCAAGAATGAAATTGCCATTCACCTCCAGTAAGACGATCAAAGATGAAGAGGCAACTCAAGCGAAAGAGGAGTTGAAGATCTCCAGCCTCTTGAAGGAGATCACTAGCTACGCCTTGACGCGACTCTATGAGGCAGAGGCTGAAGGAAAGATAAGCGAGGGTGAACGGGACCACCTCACCAAGAAGTATAAAGAAGAACTTAGTCAGATAGAAGAGAAACTAGATTATAGTCAGTCCGTCATAGACTTATACAAACTGGAAGAGACTCAATCTGAACTAATCGGGATGTTCTACGAAAAGATAGATGAATTGAATCGTAAGATCGACGATGTCCGTGGCCTCTTGGGGCAAAAGCGTAGCGAAGTGGCTGAAGAGAAACCCAAGGATGAGGCTGCCAAGACTCCGTCGGAAAAGACTAGGCCAAAGGAGACAAAGCCTAAGCCACCAACTCCTAAGAGTCCAACAGAACAGAAGATCGAGAATATCAGGGAAGAGGTACTGAAGCTCATCGAAAAACTCGACAAGACCGAGGCTGGAATCTAAGAATGTCCTTTGAGAAGGACTGGAGAGAGGATGCAAAGAGAGCGGCCGTTGAACAAGCTCTTAAGAGAATTAGAGATGGCCAAATCGTTGGTTTGGGGAGTGGAAGCACAGCAGCTTATGCCATAAGAGAACTCGGAAAAAGAATCGCGACGGAAGGTCTGAATGTTTTAGGGATTCCCACTTCCTATCAATCGATGTTTTTGGCCATTGAATCTGGAATAAGACTGACTACCCTCAACGAAAACCCTGAGATAGACATCGCGATTGATGGTGCTGACCAGGTCTCTAGAGATCTGAACCTTATAAAGGGCGGAGGCGCGGCGCTAACCCGCGAGAAGATTATTGACAGTGCCGCTAAAGACCTCTTGATAGTCGTAGATGAAACCAAAATTGCCGCGATTCTAGATCATCCAGTTCCCCTTGAGATATTCCCTATCGCCCTACAGACATCGTCGAAAAGAATCCAACAACTGGGCGGAAAACCTATCTTAAGGCAGTCCTTGGGCAAAGTTGGGCCCGTCATTACTGATAATAACAATTTCATAATTGACGTGGATTTTGGCGTCATAAAAGAACCGGGAAACCTCGAAAACAAACTCAAGACGATCCCCGGAATTGTTGAAACAGGGCTTTTCCTAGATATGGCCACAGAGGTCTACGTTGGTAACAAAACCACTGTACATGTTCTTAGGAAGAGCATCATTTGAAGTAAAGCCGAGGGTGGGTTTCGAACCCACGATCTCCAGATTATGAGTAACGCTCCTCTCATAGAGAGGTCTGGCGCTTTGGTTTGAGGTCACTCATCTAACCAGGCTGAGCTTTCGGTAGTCGGAGACCAACCCCGGCCTATAAGGCCCCTCGGCACACACTATTTGCCAGAAAACGTTTCTACGCTTTCTGGTCCAGAGTAAGTTGTGTGATGGATGCGAACAATTTAAAAGGTTTGCTGAATCTGTTCTCTCATGTGCCTCGGTAGCTTAGCCCAGCAGAGCGATGGCCTTGTACGATATCTTAAGGAAAGCCATTGATCGTGGGTTCAAATCCCACCCGAGGCTCTATACTGATGTGGTGGGGCCGGCCGGATTTGAACCGGCGATCTCGTGGTTTCTTTGCCTATATGCACCCAAGCCACGAAGCTAATCCCATAATGTCTAGACCAGACTAGCAGACAGCCCCCCTCCCAAACAAAGAACCAATCCATAATCATATTTATGTCTTTCATGATTCTCATTTTCTTCAAGATCAAGTGGTAAAGTTATATATTTCACAGTTGTATGACTACGGAGATGATGGCGGGGGGCCGTAGTCTAGCTAGGGATGACGACATCAGGCATAACCTGACGTTAAGGGCTCCAGAGTACATAAAATGGATTGACCTGTACTCCAGGGATGAAGAAACTCTGGAGCGTTCGGGGAAACCCGTAGATCGTGTGTTCAAATCGCACCGGCCCCACCATTCCCGCTGCTTCAGGGTTTTTATATATGTGTAGAGTCCATATTTGCATCAATTGCAGATTGCTGGAGGTGATAAAAAATTCTCTTCTTACACCTAATGAGAGCTTATGCGCCATTACCGATCCCATTGCAGCAATTTGCCAAAGCGGCGAATGAACACGCAGAATATATAAAGAAACTTGAGAAACAGGGCACAATAAAGTTCACTGCCGCATATCTAGGGAAACGAGCAAGAGTGATCATATTTGACGTCAAGAGCGACATTGATCTTTTCGAAGCCATAAACGGAGATCCACTATTCAACTATACCGAACGAGAAACATATCCGCTCATTACCAGTGAAAAAGTCTATCCTATATACGAAAGAATTGAAAAAGAGTCCAAGAAGAAGTGATAGCCGACGCCGGCATTTTTTTTCTTCTTTATAGACATTTTTTCCCTCCTCACGCTGAACTTGAATCAATAAACCTGTCCAAGAACACTCTTCCATGGTGTATCCAGATGTTAACACTGAAATATTTAAGTAGGAGCGTATTGTTTCTTTCTTGTCGTTCGCCGGTCATAGGGTCTTGGAAACGCCCGATCCCATTCCGAACTCGGAAGCTAAGCAGGACCACGTCCCGTTTCCCTGTGGTGCGAGAGCCTACGAGGGCCCGGGATTCTGGCGAGCGACTTCAACATAATCCAAAAGACTTATCTTTCTGAGCCCTACCCTATGAATGGAAAATCATAAAATCAAACGGTTACTTCTCTTTTCTGTCCGTCAATGGAGAATGTAGAAAGAATGTCATTCATCAGTCAAATTGCCCCCACAGACCAGGTCTCCCAGCTTATTAATCTCCTCTTCCAGGTCGCCTACCCACTATTTTTCATAATATTCCTTCTATACGGTAACAAGCTTCAGGTTCGAACATGGCTCTGGGATATTGAGAAATCTCTCAATAAGCTGAAAATCATGAGAGACAAGACAAAACAGATCACCATAGATACCTTGAAGGACACCGGTAAGACCAGCGACGACATGATGGCTAGACTTGATCGCATGATGGAATTCTTCCTAATAGAACCTGTCTCACTCGACCCAGCGGGTATAGTCGGAAAACTTGACCACTTGATAACTTTGGAGGAAGAAAGGTTCAAAGAGGATATTCGGCTGATTACACCTTCTGCTAACGATATCCAGATCAACAATTATAGTCTCTCTGTAGAAGTTGCTGCGGCCCTAAACACGTTCTACAGGGTAGTAAGACACTATTATGTGCAAGGTAAGAGGACAAAGAGTATTTATTCAATCATGCAACTCCAAATGTCAATGCCCCTAATCATGGAGATGGCTGAGAGCTATTCCAAAGCCGCAGAAGCCATCGCAGCGGGACAACCCATAGGTGACGCTGCGGGAGCCATGGTAGCTGGAAAACTAATGCATGGTATGCCTACCAGAAAAGTTGCAAAAGACACGGTCATGGCTGAGGTGCCTATGGACGGCAGGGCTCTCCTTGTATTGAAGGCCGAAGGACCGGGGGGGACAGTTGGCAAGCCTGGAGACGGTATAGTCAACCTGATAGAAGAGCGGAACGGAAAAATAGCAATGCTCATAATGATAGATGCAGGATTGAAACTCGAAGGTGAAAAGTCCGGAGAAGCCTTTGAAGGCATTGGTGCAGCTATAGGCGGACCAGGAGTAGATAAATTCAAGATAGAAGAGGTTCTAACGAAGTATAAAATCCCTGTGAATGCTGTTGTCATAAAAGAATCCATGGTAGAATCCATATCTGCTATGAAGAAGAGTCTAATAGACGGCGTTGATGATTCCATCAAACGCGTGAGAAGACTGATTGCCGAGAAGACTAAAGAGGGTGATACTATTATTGTTGCGGGGATTGGCAACACACTCGGTGTGGCACAATGAGGAGGCTGAACATGACCGAACAACAACCACAAAAGAAGAAAGGCATCAACACCTTCTCCACATTCTATTTGATAATTCTACTGATTTTCGTGGTCTCAATGTGGTTCCTCTTCAGGGCAATAATATTCTATCAAGAGGGTCTAATGGACGAGTTTATGACTAGTACATTGATTGCAGCCATGGGTTTAGCCACCTCAGGATATATGCTATTTCAGATGAGGCGAAGAACTGAGGCCATAACCGCCATGGTTCAGAAATCTGAAGTCGTTTCAGTCTTGGAATGTGCCAAGTGCGGATTTAAGAACTTACGCAAGTTCTTGAAGGGTGATCACGTCTTCAAGGTCGTTGAATTGTGTCCACGATGCTCTGCAGACAGCTTGATGATTACTGCAATATATCAACAGGAAGACGAAAAGGCCAAATCACAGGCCTAGAGTGTTATGACCACGCTCTCATCTTTCTTTATGAGAACTGTGTGCTCAGCTTGGGCCACAAGACTTCCACTCGCCTCGATCAGAACTGGATAGGCCATAATGCTCTTGGAGGCTAGAATCTCCAAAAAGGCCCTCCTCTGACCGTCGGATGTTCCGGAATAAAGCCATCTCTCTGGGAATGGCAATGTTCTTTGGGATGATCGTATCTTCTGAAGCAGGATTTTTGCTTCTATCCCTTTTGGTTTTCGATCTCTCAAGAATCTGTAGATGTAAGAATCCCTTCCATTTTTGACCTGACCAGCTGCGTCATTCATAGTTACGAAAGGTTCTATTGCATAAACCTCCCATTCTTCGGTCTTGGTACCATTCATCTGACCAACGTTAGGTATCGACTTTCCGCTATGAATAATATACTGATCCATTTTGTGGCCTGAGAGATTCGATATAGGCTTGAAACCATTGGATTCTATGGTCTTCTGGATCACTGACCCAATCTTGGAGACCTTTGTTCCAGGCTGAATCTCGACTATGGCAGCCTGCAAAGCTCTTTGAGCTGTCGCAAAAAGGTCTTCGTACCTCCTATCCAAACATATGGTGGTTGCCGTATCCGCGATATAACCATCGATATGCACCCCCAAATCGACCTTGACTATGGAGTCAGGCGGAACGACGTGGTTATCTTTGGGAGGCGATGTGTAGTGAGCTGCTATATCGTTGATGCAGACGTTGCAGGGGAAAGCAGAGTTTCCTCCCTTTGCTCTTATGAGTCTCTCGATCCCTTCACAAATATCTATGATCTGGGCTCCAGCTTTTACCAACTGCTTTGCTGAGTTTCTTACCTCTGAGGCAATATGGCCGGCCTGCATGTATTTTTTAACGATATCCTCAGAAAGCAATTAAAACCACCTTGCTCTGTACAATTGGTCGTATATAATTGACCTAGATAAATAGTTATTAATGATCCATGATTTTTCATGGGAGTTTAATCTTCAGGAAGGCGGGAAGTTGGAAAAAACAATCTGGCTCGGACACGCTGCCTTTGAGATGACCTTAAACAACAAGAAGACTCTGATTGATCCACGGCTCACGGGAAATCCAAAGGCGCCACTAAAGAGTGCAGACATGTCCGATGTGGATTACATCTTGGTGACTCATGACCATGCAGATCACGGATTGAATGATGCACTAAAAATAGCGAAAAGAACTAACGCCACATTTGTAAGCATCTCTGAACTGAGCAAGTACGCTTCATCGAAAGGCGTCAAGAACACTGTTGGAATGAATATTGGTGGCGTCATGGAAGCGGACGGACTAAACTTCATCATGACTTATGCTGTTCACTCATCTAGATTAGGGAATCCTGTTGGCTTCGTAATAAAATCTGCTAGGTCTTCTGTATATCATCCAGGTAATAATGCGCTCTTTGGTGACATGAGTATTATAGGTAGATTGTATCACCCTCGGGTCTTCATCGTACCATTGGTGGTCACTACACCATGGGTCCAATAGAAGCAATTGAGGCGATAAAGCTAGTGAAGCCCAAAATCGTCATACCCAGTCACTACAACACTTTTACGCGGATACATCAAGAAGTTGAGGTCTTCGCCTCAATGGCTGAAAGAGAGGCGACGGAAGTTGAAATACATATACTTGAACCTGGAGAGACTCTTGAATTATGACAGACTCATGATCAGTGATTATTCATGCATTCTGACTCACGAGTCTACAAGATAGCCATACTTGGTGGCACTTTCGATCATTTTCACAAAGGCCATGAGGCACTACTGAAAAAAGCGGCTCAAACAGCCGAATACCTACTCATTGGTTTGACGACGGATGAAATGGGTCGAAGATCCAAAGAACATCTCATCTCAACCTATGAGGAGAGGGAGAGGAATTTGGCAACATATCTCAAGGAACAAGCGGTCAAACGGTTTTCCATATTTCCGATCACTGATCCATATGGTCCAGCAATTACCCTTAAAGACATAGATGTGATCGTTGTAAGCGAAGAAACCAAAGTTAGAGCAAAAGAGATTAATGTGAAAAGGCGCAAGAAAGGACTAAAACCTCTGAAAATAATAGCCATAAGACAGGTATTGGCCGAAGATGGGAAACCAATCTCCTCCGACAGAATATTGAAAAAGATAATTGACCGAAACGGTGCATTGATGAGAGAATGGAGGTTAGAGAGGCATTGAAAGACACTATAAAGCTCGATCCTTGGGGCACTACTGACATAAGGGATTACTCAAAGCTTTTTGACCTATTTGGTATAGAACCTCTGGATAAATCGAAATTCAGAGCTTTCGAATCGAATCGTTACATAAGGAGGAATATTGATTTCGGCCACAGGAATCTCGAGCGTATTCTTAAGGCCATAGAGAACAATGAACTCTACGCAGTAATGTCAGGCATCAAACCCACGGGGCCCTTTCATTTGGGAAGCAAGATGACCGCTGATGATATTATATACTTCCAAAAGATCTCGCGAAATGCTCGCGCTTTCTATGCCATAGCCGATGTGGAAGCCTACTGCGACAATGGGCTTACTTTTGCCGAGACATCCGAAATAGCCACGAATAACGTCGCAGATATACTTGCTCTGGGGCTTGATCCAGATAGAGCCTACGTCTACAAACAGTCAGAGGCACTGACAGTCATGAACATGGCATTCATCTTTTCACGGGGCGTCACCAATAATATGATGGAAGCAATCTATGGCAAGAAACCCTTCGGGCTTTATGTGTCTGCTTTGATTCAAGCAGGCGACATTCTCCTGCCCCAGACTGAAGGTTTTGGAGGACCTAAGCCAGTGCTAGTTCCGGTTGGTGCGGATCAAGATCCTCATATCCGGCTTGCCCGTGACTTAGCAAAAAAATATTATCCGGATTTTAAATTTGTCTTGCCCAGCGCCATATACCATAAGCTGACCCGTTCGCTTTCAGGGGAGTATAAGATGTCTAAGAGGGATCCTCTTAGCCTCCTGACTCTTGACGACAACCCAACGTTGGCTAAAAAGAAAGTAATGAGTTGCTTCACAGGCGGCAGAGAGACCACTGAGAACCAGAAGAAGTACGGCGGCGAACCCGAGAAATGTGTTAATTATGAGCTGTGTGTCATACACTTCGCTGAAGACGACGCATTGGTCAAGAAGATCTACAATGAATGCGTGCAAGGCAAGAGAATATGTGGCGACTGCAAGAAGGAGGCGGCGGAGCTCGTTACGAACTTCTTGAATGAGCATCAGAGAAGAAAAGCCAAGCTCATCGACAAATCCCGTGAGCTATTGGCTAGGAGTAGGGAGCAACTAATATTATCTCTAAAATAGATAGTTGAAATTTCATCCATGGGAAAATGACTCTAATGGTGATTCTCTCAATTGACTGACCTAAGGGAAAACGAGCGTCTTGCGATTCTCGCCTTGAAAAAGGTCGATGATCATACAGACGTAGAAAGGTTGACCCAAATAAGCGAGCTCAAAGGCCCTGCTCTAATGCAAGCAATATTCGCGCTTTCAGAAAAGAGACTGGTCGAACTGAGAGAAAGAAACCAGAGCTTCGCATATCTTTTAGAGGAAGGCTCTTCATACTTGTCGAAAGGTCTGCCCGAAAGACAGATACTTGAAGCTGTATTGGACAAGGGTGGAGAACTGACTACGTATGACGTCGGCAAACATACTGGCCTAGATGAAAGTGTCATTAACATGGCTCTTGGCTGGCTTAAGAAGAAAGGATGGGCCACATTAACGAGAAGAGATGGCGGAATTCTCATATCTGCCAAGAGAGACCAGGAACAAGGGCTAGATGAACAGCTCCTAATTCTGTTTGAGAAGAAAAACGAGCTCCCAATAGACGACCTGACCTCGGAGTGTAGAGAGGCATTGAACGTCCTTCGCAAGAGGAACCTCTTGGAAGTTGTGGAGAGAACTCTGCGAGAGGCTTATCTTACAGAGAAGGGGCGCTCCCTATCTGAGAAAGATTTGAAGGGAATTCGAGAGATAAGCGCGCTGACCGCCGACGTATTGAAATATGACCTCTGGAAGGAGGCAAAGTTCGTTCCCTATGACGTGAAGGCCGAGCCGCCGGTCGTATATCCAGGAAAGAAGCATGTCTATCTGGAATTCCTCGAGGATGTGCGGCGTTTCTTAATAAGTATGGGATTTGCAGAAGCTGAGAGCTCATATATTGAGACTGAGTTCTGGAATTTCGATGTGCTATTTCAAGCCCAAGATCACCCTGCGCGTGAGGTTCATGATAGCTATGCCCTCAAGAACCCTACAAAGGGGAGAATCTCAGACAGAGGGCTCATGAGAAGAGTCATGTGGACCCATGAGAATGGCTGGATAACCGGATCAACAGGCTGGAGATATAAATGGAACCCTGAGATCGCCCGCCGCCTCATCCTAAGAACTCAGACTACTGCCACCTCTATACATTATCTCTCAACTCACAAGAGGCCTCCAGTGAAGATGTTTTGCATTTCCCGCAATTTCCGACCTGACTTCTTGGATGCAACTCACTCAATGGAGTTCTATCAATGCGAAGGAATAGTGATGGGCAAAGACGCGAACTTCAGACACCTTCTGGGATTCCTCAAAGAGTTCTCAAGGGCTTTTGGGATAGACAAGGTCAAGTTCAAGCCGGGATACTTTCCTTTCACAGAACCCAGCGTGGAGGGGTTTGTGCAGCACCCAAGGCTCGGCTGGATCGAATGCCTGCCAGGAGGAATTTTCCGACCTGAAGTTATCAAGCCGTTGGGGCTAGATTGCCCAGTCCTAGCGTGGGGAATAGGCATAGATAGGATCGCCATGGCATCTCTCGGAATAGATGACATTAGAGAGCTTTTTACAAAAAAACTGGATTGGCTTCGCGCGAAACCCTTGAGGTGAGCATACGCCAACGATTACAGTAAGCCATAGCGACCTGTGCGAACTCCTTAAGAAAGAGATGACTCTAGGTGAGCTCGAAGTTTATCTCCCTTCCATAAAATGCGAGGTAAAAGCGACCATTGGCGACGAAATAACGCTCGAACTGAACTCGGATCGCCCCGACATGTTGAGCGTTGAGGGAGTTGTAAGGGCACTGAGAAGTTTTATGGAAATGAAAACTGGTCCCCAAAAGATTATGGCAAAAAAGGGGCCGGTAAACGTTAAAGTCCTAGCTTCTACCGAAAAGGTCAGGCCATTCATAGCCTGCTCGATTCTGAGAGGAATAAAACTATCAGACGAGATAGTAAGGCAGATGATGCAACTTCAAGAGAAACTTCACGAAACTTATTGCCGAAATAGGAGGAAAGCCTCCATTGGCATATATGACTTGGATAGAGTCAGCCCCAACATAATATATGAGGCAGTTTCGCCTGGTAAGATCTCTTTCGTTCCCTTGGATGCAAATGAGAAGATGAGTGGAACGGAAATCCTAGAGAGGACGGATAAAGGCATTAGATATGCCCCAATAATAAAGCAACTGCGCGTCTACCCTCTTCTCAGAGACGAAAACGGAATTGTCCTTTCGATGCCGCCTATCTTGAACAGCGAGGACACGCGTGTCACATCCCTTACAGAAGACCTTTTCATCGACGTCACAGGACTCGATGAGCGCCTGGTAAATTCTGTCAACAACATACTCATATATAATCTAGCTCTTAGAGGCGGCAATCCGGAAATCGTCTCGATCAAATATTCAACTGGTCGGAAAATAGCTACTCCACTCCTCAAGCCAACTGAGATGACTATGAACATAGATTATGCGAATCAAACCCTCGGCCTCTCCATGGGCGCGGGGAGTATGACGAGATTACTCCGAAGAGCTGGACATAGTGCTAAACCTATAGATGGGCGCAAAATACGAGTTTTGATTCCACCATACAGATGTGATATTCTTCACCAGATTGATCTAGTGGAGGATGTGGTGATGTCTTATGGCTTCAACAACCTAACCCCAGAGCTTCCCTCCACGGCCACGGTTGGAAAAGAACTTGCAATTTCAACATTGACTCGGACGGCCAGAGAGATAATGGTAGGCTTCGCCTTCCAAGAGGTTCTAAACTACATCCTAAGCAACAAGAATATACTCTGCACGAAGATGAAAAGAGAGGCAGACAATCTAATAGAGATCTCAAATCCCATGTCAATGGAATATCATATGTTACGTGACTCCCTCATTCCTGGCCTTCTGAACTATCTCAGCTTCAATCGACATGTTCAGTATCCGCAAAAGATTTTTGAATGCGGCGACGTGATAGGCTACGCCCCAAAATCCTCTCCAAGAACCCTGAGGAAGCTGGCCGCCGTTATATGCAACTACAAGGCTAGCTTCGAGGAGGTTCAGTCCATAGCATATACAACTTTTAAGACTCTCAACCTAAAGCATTGGAGCATCGAGGGTTCTCACCACCCCAGTTTCATTGACGGAAGATCTGCGCAAATTAGGACAGAGGATGCCGAGATAGCTATTCTAGGCGAAATCCATCCTGAGGTTCTCAAAAACTTCGAGCTTGAAAATCCCGTTGTAGCCCTAGAGATCAACATGACTGAACTTCTGACTCAGTCTGAAGAATGAATGCGTAGCAAGATTAATCCCATAGTGAGATAAACTCTATCTAGCGGTCCCAGAAGGACCGCGAACCTCCGTAGATTGCTTTACGCCCCATATAGACGGTCCTGACAAAGATAGGCGAGAGCCCCTCAATGAAGAAAGGTTTATCCAGATATGGGACAGACGGGGGCGGGAGACGCCAACATCCCATGACCTGAGAGCTCAGTTTAGGTGGGCATAATGCCCTACAGTGAGACTGAGTGTTAGTTACTTGGGAGACAGGCTGCGCCTCCCGGAAGCTAAGAACCCATATTAGGGACCTTGCGATGAAAGTTCTAGCAACTGAGCGAGATTACTATGGATTTCTCAGAAAAGTTGTCCCTGATCACTAAGAATGCTACTGAAGTGGTCACACTAATAGATCTGAAGAAACTGCTCCAAGAGAAGAAACCGTTAAGAGGATATATTGGGGTTGAGCCTAGTGGCTTTTTCCACGTGGGTTGGATGATTTGGGCATCAAAACTCAAGGAGCTGATCGAAGCCGATATTGAGATGGTTTTCCTCCAAGCTACTTGGCATGCTTGGATAAATGACAAACTCGGTGGAGATATGAAAGCGATCCAGAAGTGTGGTGACTATATCATCCATTGCATCAGAGCCTTGGGTATTAACGTGAATAGATTTAAGGTCATAACGGCAGATGACCTGGTAGAAGATCCGGATTATTGGGCGCTTGTTCTGAAAGTGGCCAAGAGTTCATCTCTTCTCAGAATGAAACGAACTATGACTATTCTGGGAAGAAAGGGTAAGGAAGGAACAATGGATTTCTCCAAACTAGTCTATCCGTGCATGCAAGTGGCTGACATTTTCTATTTGAATCTCGACATATGTCTGGGTGGAACTGACCAAAGGAAAGCTCATATGTTAGCTCGGGATGCAGCAGAGAAACTCGGCAAGAAGAGGGTTATCGCAATCCACACACCGCTTATGTCATCGCTTACAGGGGCGGGTAGAATGGATATCTCCAAATCTGAAACGGAACTTATGGAGATTAAGATGAGCAAATCCAAACCCGAAACCGCCATTTTCATCCACGATTCGGAAGAAGTAATAGAAAAAAAAATCAGTGCTGCTTATTGTCCACCAAGAATTGTTGAGGGTAATCCAGTAATCGATCTAAATCGCTATCTGTTTTTCACAGACTCTAGCTTCAGTCTGCCAATAGACAGACCTAGGAAATACGGCGGAGATATCTCAATAGAATCGATCGAACGATTGACATCCTTCTATTCTGAAGGAAAGTTACATCCCTTGGACCTGAAGAACAGCACCATAAAAGTCCTTAATGAACGATTGAAACCCGTCAGGAGGTATTTTGCCGAGAATGAAGAAGCAAGGAACCTATACGATTTTCTAAATAAGAGAAGCATAACTCGGTGATCCGAACAGGTGTGCAATTGAACATTGAGCAAAGGGCAGAAACGTTAATAAAGCTCGTGGAGAAACTTGCTGAAGAATCCAAAGAGACGGCTATCATAGTTGAAGGAAGAAAAGACGTTGTCGCCCTTCGTGAATTAGGCGTCACAGGCAAAATCATATGTTTGCATAATAGTGGCAAAGCTCTTACTAATCTTGTTGAGGAGATAAGTGATACGCAGAATTCCGTCATAATATTGACCGACTTTGATCGTTATGGGCGCGAGTTGGCGGGGCGCCTCCGTGGTTCATTGGAGGGAAATAGGGTCAAGGCGAATCTGGTATTCTGGAGAAGGATCAAGAGCCTAGTGCGACATGAAATAAAGGATATCGAAAGTCTATCCAGATATATGGAAAGATTAAAAAGTACACTTAAGCTATGATAGCGACTTGGGATACATACCTCTTACAATGATCTAATAGTTGTCTCACACGATTACGGTCATAATGTAAAGAGGAATTTGAAATTGAAGAAAAAAGGAAAAGGCGACAAAATATGGTTGCATCACAATTTACAACTAAATATGTTATTAAAGGCAAATTTGAAGTTGATGGGGTTGTCGAAAAACCCGACGTAATAGGCGCAATATTCGGCCAAACTGAAGGGCTATTCGGTTCAGAGCTTGACCTGAGAGAACTCCAAAAAACTGGTAGGGTCGGAAGAATAGAAATAGATTTAGAGTCCAAGAAAGACAGGACTTATGGTACCATCACAATAACATCAAGCTTGGATCGAGTTTCTACTTCAATTATCGTTGCTGCAATAGAAAGCGTGGATAGGATAGGTCCATGCGCCGCGAAGTTGAGCATCGAGAAGATAGACGATGCTAGGGAAGAAAAGAGAAAAGTCATCATAGATCGGGCTAAGCAAATACTCCAAAAATGGACCATTGAGTCGATTCCTAGCATCGACGAAGTCATAAAAGAAGTCTCTGACACCATGAAAATTCAAGACGTGGTGAGTTATGGTCCTGACGAATTGCCTGCGGGACCCGAAATGATTTCCTCCCCGTCCATAATAATAGTCGAAGGTAGAGCAGACATCATAAATCTCCTTAGATGCGGTATCAAGAACACCGTAGCTGTTGAGGGCGCCAAGATGCCTGAGACCATCGGTAAGCTATCCAGAGAGAAAGAGGTCACAGCCTTCTTGGACGGGGACAGAGGTGGCGACTTGATCCTAAAAGAACTTCTTCAAGTGGCAAATATTGACTACGTGGCAAGAGCGCCACAAGGCAAAGAAGTAGAGGAACTTACACCAAAGGAAATATTGAAAGCGCTGAAAGAAAAGATCCCAATCGATCAAATCAAGGAGAGCATGAAACACCACCACAGAGAGCCTAGAGAACCAAGAGAGTTTCGGGAAATACCAGCACCGAAAGAGCGCAAAGAATCCATCGAGCTAAAAGAGATCCCCAAAGTCCCTGTCCAATCGCAAATCCTAGAAGTTGTCAACGAACTTAGAAACACCCTAGAAGCTGTTATCCTGAGCAGCAGCATGGCAACTATTTTGAGACTCCCGGTGAACGAACTTGCGGAAAAACTACAACAAATAGAAGGTGCCGACACAGTAGTATTTGATGGGGTTATAACCCAAAGGTTAGTAGACATAGCAGGCGAAAAAGGTGTTAAGACTCTGGTTGCGGATAGGATTTCCGATGTCACAAAACGGCCAGTGAATATGAGGTTCCTGACTTTCAACGAAATAGCGCCGGAAAAATAAACCGCGCGAGACTAATCTGGCCTCTTCCTTTTTCTTACTTCTTGATTCCTCGTTGACGGTTTGTTGTCTGTTTTCAATTGAGTGTGTGCCAAAACTGAATCAAGGTTTTTAGCCTAGAAGGAGAATCTCTCCAGCAAGGTCTCAAGAGAGAAGTTGAGGGGCCGTCGGCTAGCTTGGTCTAGGCTACGTGGCTCGGGACTTGGCGAGAGCCCACGTGACTCCGGTCCAAATCCGGGCGGCCCCACCACGATACAAATCTTGACAACACATTCTTATCTATGGCATTTAGGTAAAGTCCTATCCTCTCGCTTGGAACTCAAACGCCCCTTGGAAAACGAAGATACATAACCTCTTCACAATAGGTGATGGTGCAAGCATCACAAGAGGACTAATCCAAGCCTCAGGCTTGATAGTGTCTAGAGAGCTACTGAAACGGTCAACTGTCAAACCCTAAGGATGACCCCTTAGATTTTTCACTAGGCCGATATACGTACCATCCAGAAGATAGATTTCTGCCTCATTCATATCCGTCACGTCTGACCTTCCGAGAGGGCCAATATGTCTCATAATGCCTATCCGATTCACGATCACTCCTCCCAAAATATCGTTGAACGCAGGCATTATGATCAGAGTCATCTTTTCCAGCTTGATCCCGAACCTTTCATGGAGTACTCTCAGTTCGTTCCCTTCGTCCCTTATATGGAGTTTCTCCAAAATCTTTCTGGCTAGGGCCTTCTCATCGCATGGTGCTTTCACCCAAGTCTGCTTGACAATTCTGAACCCCGACGGATCCCTAAACTGAACCATAGGATGGTTATGGGCTGTTACAAGATACCTCGCTGCTAACAGCTCATGGGAAGGCCAAGTATGTCCATGAAACACGCCCACCTTATTCTCTTCCCCTAATAGTACTCCCCTTGCATCCCTCAGATTGATCCCACGAGGCAAGAGGGGCTCTAAGTCGCCGTCGTGATTTCCTGGGACCACGTCCACCACATCCACCTCAGCTTTGACATCTTCAAAGAACTTGGGAATATCAGTCCATTCTTGAAGAGAGATGTTAGGAATACTATGCTTCACGTCACCGATCATAATCAATCTCTCTGGTTTTATCTCGCGGATAATCTCCAACAACCTTTTTTCAAGTCTAAACGTCTGAGATGGTATGTTTATTCCCTCCTTGGCCAAAGCCATCTCATAACCCAAGTGAAGGTCTCCTATGATCAGGGTCTTCTCACCTCTCTCCTCATATAGAAGGGCGGGCCATGGAACAAATGGTCTCAACAAGACTTTCGCAACTCGTATATTGAAAAAATGTCTGCAATAATATTAAAATTAAGAGATAATCAAACGAAGATCAGTGACAATGATCAGTATTCATGGACGAGAAGGCGATGGAGAGAAAAGATCGAGAAATCCAAGATCTGGAAAAGATATGCATAGACATGGTTAGGACCGGAACCATAACTGGCCCTCAGATGACCCACTTGGGTGTTCTCTTCGGAAAGAGGTTTGAGAACGCCTGGAAAGCTATCAACGAGGGTCGGATCAAGAAATATGTCTTCTCTCCAAGCCACAGGGTAGCCTGGATAGTTGTCGGGAGGGAAAGGGACTACCAGATTCTACCGATAGTCAATTACTGTACTTGCGACGATTTCTATTTCAGGGTTATCGACGGCTTAACTCACCTGTGCTACCACTTAATAGCCCAAAGACTGGCTGAAGCCCTAGATTTCTACGAAAAGATCGAAGAAGAAGATGACCTTTATGACCTACTTATGGGAGAATGGCGGGAATTCAAAGAATCTTCGTAACTCGATTTGTTTATTTGTCCATCGAATGAGTCGTAATAGATGCTGATCGATCATGATAAATGTGGGGTTTCATGCATCCATCGCGGGCGGGGTCGACAAAGCCGTTGACCGTGTTGTAGAGAGGGGCTGCTCAACCTTCCAGATATTCACAAGAAACCCCCGTAGATGGGAATTCTCCGCCCTAAAGCCGGAAGAGATCAAGAATTTCGTAGAGAAAGTGAACCAATATAATATTTCTCCTGCTGTAGCCCACATGCCATATCTCCCAAACCTAGCCACCTCAACCGAAGAGCTCTATGCAAGATCCTGTGAAACCCTAGAAAAAGAACTTGAGAGATGTGCTCAGCTCAAAATACCCTATCTGGTAACCCATTTGGGCAGTCATTTGGGACGAGGAATGGAAAACGGCATAAAACGGGTCTCGGATCTGATAGATCGGGCTCTCTTTGAGACACAGAACGCCTCCGTCACTATACTTCTTGAGAATACGGCCGGGACTCTTAACAGTATGGGCTCCACCTTTGGAGACATAAAAAGTGTCATCGATCGAATGTACAACAAGAACCGCGTAGCTCTGTGTTTCGACACCGCCCATGCCTTCGCTGCTGGATACGATTTGAGAACTGCAGAAGCGATAAGAAAAACTTTGGATCACTTTGACCGGGTTCTGGGCTTAGAACGGATAAAAGTCATCCATCTAAACGACTCGAAAGGAGATCTAAGATCGGGAAAAGATAGACACGAACACATAGGTCTAGGTTACATTGGAGAAAAAGGCTTTCGGAGCTTCTTAGAATATGAAGGACTCCAAGACCGTCCCTTCATTCTTGAGACCCCACTGGATAACCGAAGGGATGAAAAAGGGAACATAAAGAGGGTTAAAGAACTGGCAGAATAGTCGCCAAAATTTTGCAGCGGTCTAAGTTTGTTCAACATCCATACAAGTGCTTGTCTTGGTAAAAAGGCTTGAATCATACATTCCAAAGAACATCAAAGCTTTGTCAAAATCCTCAGTTCTAATACTTATTCAGTGAAATGTGGGAGAACAAAATAGGGAATAAGATAGAGACGCCGATGGAAATGATTGCCGTGATCGCACCTGAAACTAAATATTCGAAGGTTGGTGATAATAGCCAGAGTGGCCAGCCAAACTGTGAACCACATATTATCAAGAATGTGAGCAAGCTTCCAAAAGCTCCCAATGTACCGCCAGCTAGACCTATAACAAGATTCTCTGCCAGACACAACTTTAAAATCTGAGCGGGGGAAGCTCCACATGTTTTCATAACCTCATAATTTGCTTCACCTTCTCTAATCCTCAGGTAAGACGCCACCCCGATGATGGCAACCATAAATAAGAAAGCCGCCGCCACAATGTAGAGGTGAACTTCATCTCCTGCAGGCAACTCATAAGATTCCATGAAAACTCGAGAGAATATCAGGTTCGCATATGCCAACTCCGTCAAGGCAGCGCTAAGACCTATCACTGCAATCATAATCATTGAAGCGCTTTTATCGACTCTGATCCTCTTCAGAGCCAGAGTGAAATCATACTTCAAAGTGAAAACCTTTTTAACTGGCTCTTGTTTCATTAATAAATTCCTAGATGGATTTTCCATGACCGTTGTTAAATACTTTGTCTGAAGAAGAGAATTCATGGGATGAACAATGACCGTTGACGAGTATTTCACCCTAGTAATGTTTGGGATTAACATCATGATTTTCATAGCGATTACCTTCGCTTTTCTCTACGTGGCTTATGGCCGATCGGAGAAAAAGAAAGAAGCCGAACAGAAATCTTGACATCCTAGGTATCTGAATTTTATGCCGTTGATTTTACTAATACGGCAAGAGAGGCTTAAAGACCTGTAATGAGTACTTCTGAGAATCTATTCAACCTTCTCTTACCTACTTTAAGAAGACAAATCGAGCAACTGGACTTTGAGAGACCAACGGAGATACAAGCTCTAGCTATCCCTTGCATTTTGAACGAGGATAACGCTCTTCTTGTGGCCCCCACTGGCACGGGTAAGACCGAGGCCGTAATCTTCCGTCTTCAACCTCCTCCTGAATAGGAGGTCACTCGAGAAGATGCGCGGTATCTCGATCCTCTACGTAACACCCCTTAGAGCTTTGAACCGAGACTTACTGAAGAGATTGACGGAATTAGGCAAAGCAATAGACATAAAAATCCAAGTTCGTCACGGTGATACCAGTCCAAGCGCTCGCAGGCTCCAGGCTCTTGAGCCACCTGACATGCTCATTACAACTCCCGAGACTCTCCAAGCCATCATGCCTGGAAGGAAGATGAGAGAACATCTGAGGGCGGTTCGCTGGGTCATTATAGACGAGATCCATGAACTCGTTTCAGACGAAAGGGGTGTCCAACTCTCTCTCGCACTGGAAAGGCTCAGAATACTCTCAGGCAGAGAATTTCAGAGGATCGGATTATCTGCTACCATAGGAAATCTTGAGACTGTATCCAACTTTCTCACTGGAAAAGATAAAAAGGCAATCATAGTTAAAAGCAGCCTTCCAAAGAATATGGAGTTCTCTGTCGAAAGTCCAACTCCTACAACCGAAGACGCCAAGCTTGCAGAGAAGCTCATGGTGCCGGCTGGGAGCATCAGGCGAATCCGAAGGTTGTCAGAACTGATAAGATCCCACAGATCTACCTTAGTTTTCACCAACACGCGGGAACATGCTGAGGCCATTGCCTCCAGGATGCGCTACATGGATCCAGACCTCGAAATGGGCATTCATCATGGTTCACTCTCACGAGATGTTAGGATAGAAACTGAGGAGGGATTCAAAGAAGGCCGTCTTAAGGCGGTCATCTGTACCTCCTCTCTGGAACTCGGCATAGACATCGGTAATGTTGACCTCGTAGTTCAGGTCTTCTCACCTAGGCAGGCAGGAAAACTAATCCAGAGGGTTGGTAGAAGTGGTCATAGGGTAGACTCAGTCCCAAAAGGCCGCTTAATCGCCTCTTGGCCAGACGACATCTTAGAGTCCGCAATCTTAACTGACTGCGCTTCAAAGGAAGTCATAGAACCACCGGAGATACACTTCAACTCTCTTGACGTCCTTGCTCATCAATTGGTCGGGTTCTTGATGGATCACGGAACAGTAGAACTGGACTGGCTCTATCACAACGTCATCCGGGCGTATCCATATGCCAACCTCGCGACCGATGACCTCCTATTAACGGTCCAACAGCTAGAGGATGAGAGAATTCTTCGCTTCAAAGAAGGCAGACTATACCGCAACTTCAAGAAGGCTTTCCAGTATTACTATCAAAACCTCTCCATGATCCCAGACGTCAAAACCTTTCTCGTCAAAGACTTCTCAAGCGGTAGAAAGATAGGTAGCCTAGATCAAGAGTTCGTGGCGCGCAACGGACAACCCGGCGTCGAATTCATAATGCATGGTCAGACATGGAAGGTGATAGGAGTAGAGGAAGAAAAGAGCGCGATCATTGTAGAGCCAGTCCCCCAAAGCATTGGAGCCATCCCCAGTTGGGAGGGTGAAATAATTCCAGTCCAATTTGAAATTGCACAAGGTGTGGGCCGCCTAAGAGAGAGTCTAAGTAGAGACCCATATTCGTCGGTTTCGAATCTTGATGATGAATCTCGCAGAAAGGTTCTTCAACTTATAGAGAGGCAAGTCAAAGAAGGCTTTCCGATTCCCACAGATAAGAGGATTCTGGTTGAGAGCTTTGAGAACTTCGTCATAATCCACTGTGCTTTCGGGAATAAAGTCAATGAAACTTTTGCTCGGGCTCTGAGCTGCATTATGGCATCAAAGCTTGGATCTCCAATATCCGCAATCTCAGATCCGTACAGGATTGCTCTCATAAGTTTCACACATATGTTCGGTAACGATGTGAAAAAAGAATTTACGGAGCTTGGGAAAGCAGATCTCCGAAATATCCTGCAAGTCTGCATTACGGATTCCAGATTCCTATCTTGGCGGCTATGGCATGTTGCCAAACGATTCGGAGTGGTGGACCATGAGGCAGACTACACTTCTTCCAAGGCTCGCATGCTCTCGATGGTCTTGAAGGAAACCCCAGTGTACAAAGAAGCTTTCAGGGAGCTTGAAGTTGAGAAGCTCGATCTCTCTAAAGCCAAAGAAGTTTTGTCAGCTATAAACGGAGGCCAAATCGAGATTGAAGTTGTTGAAGGTAATACTACCTTCTCACCCTTCGCTCTCCCCATTGTCGACAAGATCGCGCCTCAAGATCTACTTAGATCAGTGGCTGAATCCAGAAACGTTTTAGAAATCGTCAAGGAGAGACTTGACTCAGCCAAGGTACGACTTCTCTGCATTTATCACGGAGACTGGGAGGGCATCAGGACGGTGAAATCTCTACTTGAGAAGGTTAAATGTCCATCATGCAACTCAACTCTGATAGCTGTGACCTACAACACCGACACAGAACTCTACAAGATAGTTCAGAAGAAGCTCAAAAGGAAGATCATATCCATGGAAGAAGAAGAAAGATGGCTGAAAGCTTGGAAGAGTGCCTCCCTCGTCCAAACCTATGGCAAAAAAGCGGTAATAGCATTGGCGGCAAGAGGAGTAGGTCCTACCTCTGCCATAAGAGTGTTAAGACAACCCTATAGAACTGAAGAGAATTTCTATGAACACATATTGAGGGCAGAGCGCCAGTACCTAGCCACGAGGATGTTCTGGGACAAGTAGGTAAAACTCTATTACAGACCGGAAAGGATAGAATTTCCGAACATTCCTTGGGTGGTGTGGATTGCTGTCTTTGGACGATATGACAGAACGGATTCTGAAATTTCGGAAAGACCTGACCAAGGATGACGTGAAAAAACTCGTCGACAAAAAAAAGGAAGATTATGGTAATTTACTTACCGACCGTGGTGCTGTGATTTTAGTGGCATCTGATCTCGAAATATCAATTAACGACAAGACCCAATTGAAAACTGAGCTTCTGATCAAAGATCTCATGACTGGTGCAAACGATGCTTCTGTAACAGGGCGTGTGATAAACATCTATTCACCCCAAAGTTTCACCAGCAAAGATGGTAAAGCAGGAAAACTTTTGCGCCTTGTGATAGCAGACAAAAGCGGAACATTAAGGGTAAATCTCTGGGGAGACAACGCAAACCTCTTGGAAGAGAAGAAACTTGAGCTCGGGCAAATCATTAGGGTCCTTCATGGCTATGTCAAGGCCGGCCTAGACGGAAATGCCGAATTGAATGTGGGACTCCGGGGAAAGCTTGTTCGTAAAGTCGACGCCGACGAACACAACTACCCGAATATTCAGGATTTTTCTAAGAAAGTCTCCGAGATAAACGACAAGGATGTAGTAGTAAACCTCAGGGGATTCATTTCAAGAATCTCGGAAGTCTCGTTCTTTGAGAAAAAGGACGGTCACGGCAGGGTTCAGAGATTTCTCTTGGAGGACGAGACAGGGAAGATACCCGCAGTCGCCTGGAACGAAAAAGTCGAGGAAATGAGAGAATTGAAGAGAGACGACTACGTTCAGATAGAACGAGGAAGAACCAAGAAAAATCAGAACGGCAAGACTGAGATTCATGTGGAGGCTAGCTCTACCGTATCAAAATTGGCTCCTCCTAAAGGGCTCTTAAGACAACAGACTGAATGCAAAATATCTGCTCTTCAATCTAGCATGAGTAGCTTAGATGTTTCTGCCAGAATCATCGAGATTGGTCCCATAAGGGGGTTTGAACGATCTGATGGTTCAGCCGGCAAGGTTGTTTCCATGATAGTTGGGGACGAGACCGGCGAAGTTAGGCTCACTCTTTGGGACCATAATACAGAACTGACGACGCGCCTAAACGTAGGAGATGCTATTCTTATCGAGGACGCTTACACGAAGGAAGGCTTGAATGGCAAAATTGAGCTGAATCTAGGTCGCTTCGGTCATATTAAGATTGATCCAGGAGCCAATTGAACAGAACATTGATTACCCCACAATCTGTGATATTCTTAAAATCCTCTCATTTCAATTTAGTTGTGAAGGTTAGCGGTGGTTGAGGCATGCAGGTCGATGTAGAAGTGGTTAAAATTGACAAGAAACCGAGTCAACAGGTAGTAATTGGAATGGGCAACTTCTCGATAAAGATGGTTGACGACGTTTATCGGGCCTGTCTCGACTCAGTCCAAGGCATAAAAGTCGGCGTGGCATTCAACGAAGCAGTTCCCAAGCTCACTCGTTATGCCTGCAATGATGAATCTCTGGGACAAAGGGCAGCAGAAAACCTGATGAGAATAGGTGCTGGCCACGCTTTCCTCATAATTTTCGAAAATGCATATCCAATCAATGTCCTTAACGAGATTAAAAAATTGCCCGGGGTTTGTTCCATCTTGGCTGCAACAGCCAACAACGTGGAGGTTTTGGTGGGCAAGACGCAGCTGGGCAAATCCATTATAGGCGTTGTAGACGGAAAAAGCGCGGAGAACATAGAGAATGAAGCGCAGCGAACAGAGCGACGGGAGCTGGTAAAGAAGCTCGGTTACACATTAGGTTAATCTTCTCTTCAATTTCTTCACGATATTTATCAGCAACTTCTTATTTGCGTCGAGTAGTTCTCTAGTTTTTTTCTCTGTCGTTGATTCGACAAATATTCTGAAAATTGGTTCCGTTCCGCTGGGTCTTATTAGTATCCAGCTTTTCTTATCTGGCCATATCTTTATGCCGTCAATGGTCTCAAACCTCTCGGCTTTGACCGCTGATATGAATTCACGTGTGACCTCGTTCTTCATGTTATTGGGACAAACCACCTTATCCTTAACCGAATAGTATCGAGGGAGTTCATTTAGCAGCTCTGACAGAGCTTTCCCCTCCTTTGCTATTATATCAAGTAATAGAGCAGCTGTCATGGCACCATCACGGACCGACTGATGAGGACCGTAGAACACCCCCCCATTCTCCTCTCCTCCCAGCATAGCTCCGATCTCGACCATTCTCCTTGATACTACCGTGCTTCCTACTCGAGTGAACTCCACCTTTCCGTGAAAACTTTCAGCAATCTCTGCTATCATTTGCGAAGAACTGACCGGGGTCACAATTACGCTCCCCGGATTACTCTTGAGAAAGAACTTTTCAATCAGACCGAAAGTCCTGTCGCCCCATTGAAACCCTCCCCGATCATCTATGAAGACTGCCCGATCAGCATCGCCATCATGGGCAATTCCCAAATCAGCACCCAGGGCTTTGACGGTTATCATGAGATCTTGAAGAGATGCGGGTGTCGGCTCCGGCATTCTGCTGGGAGAGATCCCATCAATATGACTATTGATGGTGGTAACCGCGCATCCAAGTTCTCTCAATAGGTAAGGAGTAACAAGGCTACCTACCCCGTTTCCTGGGTCCACAACAACCTTAAGTCCAGCCTTAGTGATGGAGTCAACGTCCACATGCTTTTTTATCGCTTTCCTATACAGGTCAAGGATCCCCGAATTGGTCGAGGCTTCGTGGACTTGCTCCCATGAGACGGTCTTCCAACTTCCAGCGTAGTAGGTATCTTCTATTGCCTTTTCATCTTCACCTGAGATCTCAATCCCGTCTTTTCCTGCAACTTTTATTCCGTTGTATTCTGGGGGATTATGGCTAGCGGTTATCATCACACCGCCATCTGCCTCTTCTGCAGTCACAGCATATTGGAGGGCTGGCGTAGGCACCATCCCGGTATCTACCACTCTGCATCCCACCGACATAAGGCCGCTCATCAAAGCGTATTTTATGAAAGGACCAGAGGTGCGACCATCCATTCCCAAGTAAATTGTCTTAGAGGAGCCGAAGAAAGTGCCTATGGCTTGACCTAGACTTGAGACGAAACTAGGTGTAAGGTCAATATTAGCTAAACCTCTGACGCCATTGGTGCCGAAGAGCTTCCTTCTTATCATAGCTATTTCCCCTCAATTTCTGAGGAAATATCTCTCACGCGCTCAGGTTCTTGAACTCTCACATGATGTGACATGATTCCAGAACGTTCTCCCCAACTTCTTTGGAAGGGCAGACCTTGACGTTCTTGTTGAGGATGACATCATCCAGGATCTCACAATGGTCCCCTATGACACTTTGTTCCCCTATCTTGACCCGTCTCCCTATGACTGTCCCTTCCCCTATTATGGCTTCTTTGATGGATGTGGAGCTTTCAATGAGGCATCTAGGGAATAATACGGATCTTTCTATACTGCAGCCTTCATCTATCTCAGAGTTATCCCCTACAACGGTAAGCGGACCTATTTTCGCTCCCTCGTTTACTACAACTTCGTCCCCGATTGCCACCGGCTCCACGATCTTTGCATTTGGACTGATTTTCACATTTCTTCCTATGCTGTTCTTCTTTCCGGGCATCTTAAGGAGCGCGAAATTGGCTTGTAGGTAGTCGGGGTGGGTTCCTATATCCATCCAAAGACCCTCTGTGATATAGCCTCGCAGTTTCCCTTCCTTGGCTAGTATCGGAAAGATCTCTCTTTCTATGGAAATCTTCCTGTTCTCTTCAGGTATAAGGTCGAAGATCTCTTGGCTGAGGATGTAGGCACCTGCATTTATTAGCCTGTTCCTATTTTCACCCTTTGGTTTCTCGACAAACCTACGGATGTATTTCTCCTCGTCCAAATCTACAACCCCAAACCTGCTGGCGTCATCAACCCTCCTTAAGGCTATTGTAGCAGGTCCTGGAATTCGATCATGAGCATTCTTCATCTTCCTCAGATTCATGTTTGAAAGTATGTCACCATTGATGACAAAGAACGGTTCTTTCCCTTTCAGGTTAGGCTCCGCATTCTTTATGGGACCTGCAGTCCCAAGTGGCCTATTCTCTAGAGAGAATATTATGGTAGCTTTGGTCTGCTTCTTTTCGTAGTAATTTCTCAGAGCATCCGCCATGTAATTGACAGCGACCACTATCTCTTTTACTCCATTTCTTTCCAGATTTTCTATGACCCAATCAAGCAACGGCTTATTGACTATCGGAAAGAGCTGTTTCGGCCTAGTACAGCTCAGGGGACGGAGCCTTGTGGCAAAACCGCCAGCGAGGATCAAAGCTTTCAAGGTATTGCACTTCTCTCTAAGGATGTCTAATTGATGAGTTACTTCTCTTGGTAAATGCTTATATATAATCTGTAAACTCTCGGTCTTATTGTGAAGTCTTTCAACTTCATTAGAGAATCAATGTGCAAGAGTCCATTTGGTGATTCGTAATGGAATTGTCTGAGATAACTGCTGGCATGAAGCAAGTCAATGTCAAGGCTAAAGTTGTTGAGATCTCTGAACCTCGAGAAGTTATGACCAAATTCGGTTCCAACGCAACAGTCGCGACAGTCATAATAGAAGACGACTCTGGAAAAATGAAGCTCTCTCTATGGAACGAAGACATTGGGAAAGTTTCCGTTGGGGCCGTAGTGGAGATTACGAACGGCTACGTTACGTCCTTCAAAGGTGAGAATCAACTCAATGTAGGTAGATATGGTCAGCTTAAGGTAGCACAGTGACTTTCTCATGCCACGTCTTTCATAACCGGTGCACCCTAACCTTTAATAAGCTACTGCACAGATTGTTTTTCATTCAAAAAACCAGCATGTAGGCGACATTTCATATGGCTGAAGTAGAAGCACCCATGATTGAGACAAAAGTGGATAGACTGACCCCAGCCTCTAGACAAGTCAATCTGACTGTAAAAGTCATGTCTAAGGGCGAGGTAAGAGAAATAACATCTAGAAGAGATGATACAACTCATCGGGTTTCGGACACTCCTGTTGGAGATGAGACGGGAACGATACTGATGACCCTATGGGATGACAAAATAGACCAAGTTAGCGATGGAGACGTTTTGAGTATAAAGAATGGTTATGTCACCCTATTCCAAGGCTCTATGCGATTGAACATAGGACGATACGGGTCGTTCGAGAAGGTTCAGAAAGAGATTTCCGTCAACAGCGACAACAACATGTCTGAGAAGAAGTATGAGGAGGAGAGACGTTTCTCACCTTACAGAGGTGGAGGCGGCGGCGGATATGGTAGAGGTGGAGGCGGCGGCGGATATGGTAGAGGTGGAGGCGGCGGCGGATACGGCAGAAGCCGCGGTGGATTCCGTAGGGAATAAATACGCGATAATACTCCCTCTTTTTACTTTTATTCTGACATTATTACTTTCTGCAAGTGACAACTAGACTCTCTCAGACTTTTAGAAAGTGCGCTGCCGTGGATCTACCTTAGCAAGCAGTATTTTGGGGTTTATTCAGGGATCCTTTTCTATCAATCATTCTTAAAGGCAAGCGGCAACGTATAAGAAGTCTATTACCTATAGAAGACGGGTGATTCTTGTCTTTGACATGGAATAAAGCTCTCGTCACTGGCGGCGCCGGCTTTATAGGAAGCCGCTTAGTGAGTGATTTGATGAACCGTGGGTGCGAGATTGTTGTTCTGGACAATTTGAGTGCCGGAAGGTTAGAGAACCTTGAACAGTGGATTGGCAATAACCGTTTTACATTCCTTAAGATGGATATGTTGAATCTAGATACGACGAAAACGGCGTTAGAAGATTGTGACATTGTTTTTCATTTGGCAGCAAACCCTGACGTCAGAATTGGGGTAAGCGATACCAAAATCGACTTTGAACAGAACATTTCGAATACCTACCGCCTTTTGGAGGCCATGAGAAACAGCAAAAGCTGTAGAAATATCGTCTTCACTTCCTCATCAACGATATATGGCGACGCCAACATAGTTCCGACCCCTGAATGTTATGGACCGCTGAAGCCAATCTCTTTGTATGGTGCCTCAAAACTCGCATCTGAAGCTATGATATCTGGTTATTCGCATTTATTCGGTATCAGAGGAGTAATATGCAGACTAGCGAATATTGTGGGGCCGGGCAGTACTCACGGTGTAATCTACGACTTAATTGACAAGTTGAGAAGAAATTCCAAGGTTCTTCAGATACTGGGGGATGGATCTCAGAACAAGTCGTATCTATACGTGGATGACTGCACAGAAGCCATTCTCACATCTGCAGAAGGAGCACAGGATCAGGTTGAGATCTTCAATGTTGGCTCAAATGATACGATAGATGTTTTGGCAATAGCAGAAATCGTTGTGGGTGAGATGAATCTGAAGGGGGCTGAGATTCGGTTGACTAGGAAAATTGCAGATGGCAGAGGATGGAAAGGCGATGTCAAAAGGATGCTTCTGGATATTTCCAAAATCAATAAGCTTGGTTGGAGACCAAAATGGAATAGTCGTCAAGCAGTTCGACGTACCGTGAAAGGTATGTTGGATCAATGATTCTTTCCATCGAGTCTGGTCAGTAGCACCTGAAGTGTTCAACTTCGTTCCGTTTTCAATAAGCGCCATCGATTGTTGTCAACCGTTCGGACGATTTGGTCTTGCGATCCTTCCAGTCTTGTACGTCCTTTGAAAATGTCCGTTATCAGTAAAAATTCCCTTCAAAGCACCATATGCCATTATGGGAGTTGAGATATATCCAAGAAATAGGGCGTTTGGAATCTTGCCAAAGTCCTTCTTGGCCCCCTCTAAGGACAATGCGACCAGAGCTGCAATGGCCGTTGAGGGGATTCCAATTAACGCTAAAAGCCAAGTTAGAACAGCAAAGGGATTAGCCAAGACTAGGCTGAAGTAAGGTATGAGAAATATTCCGAGAAGAGTAAGGCCTACAACAAAGATAGCGTTGAAATAGATGCTACCTAGCAATAGGAATTCTAGCTTTTCCCTTCTAGTAATTAATTTACTGAATAGGATATTAAACAGATGCCTTCTTACATTTCTCGTATGACCTTCAGCCCACCTCAAGTTTTGCTTAAAGAGCCTAAACAGAGTCTGAGGGCATTCTCCCGACGCCTTTAGAGTTGGATCGTAGATAATCTTGTAGCCAGCTTCATAGAGTCTGAGGGCGAGGTTCCAGTCCTCGGTGAGATCATCCTCAAACTTGAATCTCTTCAATATCTCCGTCTTGATCATAAAGACGCTCCCTGTCAAGTAATTGAAGAGCTTTAACTTGTTTTTTGCATTGAGTTCAACCATGTTGTCAATACTGTAAAGCACCCGGACACCTTTAGTCAACCAGTTTTCCTCAGCGTTTAGGTCGTGATTCTGGTAGCCTTGCACCGCAACTGTCCCTCCATCGCAGTACTTCGCCAAGAACCTCTGAAGTAAATCTTTGGGAGGAACAAAATCAGCATCCAGAATCAATACATGAGTGCTCCGGGTGTCCAAGTGTTCGAGCCCTTCGTTCAAAGCCCCACCTTTCCATCCTTTGCGAGAATTTCTGTGAATCACCTTTACTCTTGGGTGGGCTTTCCACTTCTCCAACTTAGCAGTCGTCTCGTCTGTCGAATCATCTAAAGCCAGCACCTCGTAGTTGGGATAGTCAAAGGACGTGCATGATTTCAACAACCTATCGACAACATTGGGTTCGTTGTAGACTGGTAGCATAATTGATACAAATTGGCCTACAGCATGGCCTGAGATCGTTGGTTCTTCTTTTCCACTGTTCCTGAAGAACAAGACGGTCAAAGAGAACAAGTAATAGCGCACAGCGTAGGAGAACAGAATCAATGTCTCAATTAGACCCGATATAACAAGAATTTCTGTCAGCTGCACTTAGAGATCCTCTTTGACTCTTAGAAAATCTGAGGCATATCTAATAATCCTTTTATTGGCGTTTATCGAAATCAGAAATCTCTTATAAATTTATAGTGTACCCAATGCAATTAACCCAATGAATTCATACCATGAAATAGTCTTTTTGGGGGACCTGAGATCTGAAGGCTGAAAACTGGGATTCGTTCTGGCACAGCATTCAGCGCTTCAAGTTACTGGATAGAGTCACTAGGTCAGTTACCTGGCGACAATATCAAAAGTTCCTCAAGGAAGTTGAAAAGCGCGATCTGAGTGTCTTGGAGTTAGGATGTGGTTTTGGTCTCAACTCTCTTAAGATCATAAAAGAGTATGGAGGGTCTGCTACTCTAGTAGATTACTGTGACTACGCTCTAGACAATGTCAAGAAAGAGTTCCAAAAAGCTGGGCTATGTGCTACATTCCTGAAGGAGGACTTCTTTGATCTCCATCTTAACAGCAGATTCACTCTTGTTCATAGCGAAGGCGTTTTGGAGCATTTCTATGATGATGAGAGAGTGAAAGCCTTCGAGATTCATGTTAAAGCTATGGCTGAAGATGGGTTCCTCTTCATTTTTGTTCCAACCAATAACAGATCATATAGAATTGTTCAAAAGCTCTTCAACTTTTTTGGAATCAGGGTCGATGAAAAACCATTCACAGAAGATGAATTCGTCAGACTCGTCAACAAATACAACTTGGAGATTGTTGACAAGGCCAAATATCTATTATTCTGGCGTGGTTTCCTCATAAGAAATTCTCCAGCTAACTAAATATGAAGCCGGTAAAATCAATCCTTGACGTCAACGAAAATTAAGCTTGTTGCTTTTGATGTGGAAGGCGTAATCCTAGAGGCACGCTCCAACATTTTCTTCAATAAAGGAGGCATCTTCCTCTACAGTCTCTCAAGGAGAAAGGGTGCAAAAAGCTTTCTCCTGTTTTTATTTCACGCTTTCTTATACGAAATAGGTTTAGCCAGTCTGGGAAAGGTTATTGTAAAAGTCGTTACGAATATAAAGGGCCTAAGAGAAAGCGACCTGTTAGATGTTTACCATGGTATGCCATTGAAGCCAGGTGTAGTTGAGACATTCCAAGCATTGAAAAAGAATGGATTGAAAACGGCTCTGTTGAGCAGCGGCGTACCTGACCTTATTATGCAGAAACTCGCGGAGAGATTGGATGCAGATTTTTTCAGAGGCCTCGAGCTGGAGGCAAAAGACGGTCTCCTTACAGGGCGTGTCTTGGGCAGCCAATACATCGAAGAAAGCAAGGTCAGATCGATCGTAGAGTTCTGTGAAATAGAAGGCATCACTCCGTACGAGACAGCTGCAGTGGGTGACGATGCCACAAATATCCGTCTCTTTGAAAGGAGTGGTATGAGGATAGGCATAAACCCAGATCGAAAGCTAGTCCAGCTATCAGACACAATTCTATACCAAAGAAAATTGACTGCCATCTTACCCATGATCCTTATGGATGAGCAATATATCCAAGAGACCCCCAGTATGAGGAGGAAGGATTGGATAAGGAACATGGTTCATTCCTCAGGAATTCTTACTGCCTGGCTGGCAATGGAAATCGGTGAGATCAGCACTGTTCTGGTGATTCTCCTCCTGTCTTCTTTTTACTTGATTTCAGAACTCTTCAGATTAAATGACCGCAGATTTCCAATATTCGCAAAGGTAACCAACTCTGTGGCTAGATTGAGCGAACTCCAGTCTCTAGTAGTCACCCCAATTTATTTCGCCGTAGGTATAATAGCTAGCTTCCTTATGTATCCTCGACCAATCTCCTTCGCGGCCATTGCTGTCTTCACTGTGGGCGACTCAGTCGCCAACTTGGTCGGAAGAAGATTTGGGACATTCAGTCTACCATACAACAAGGGGAAGACATTGGAGGGTTCTTTAGCCGGGTTCGCAGCAGCCCTTATCTCAGCGTCCATATTTCTCTCCTATCCTTTTGCCCTCCTTTGTGCGGCCGTAGCACTATTCGTTGAATCCCTGCCTCTCAGAATAGATGATAACCTCTCAGTACCGATCGTGTCGGGTGCATGCGTTTTTGCTGCAGTAACATTTCTTTAGAATAACGTTTATAGAAGCTCTTGAGGGCTTCTCAACATCTCACAAACCCATTGGTTCACCTTGCAGAAGACGTTTTGACTAAATTGCCGGTGACGCATAATCAAAGAGTCATTTTGACGCTTCTTTAGCCGCCATGTAGGCGTACACCTTCGCTGCCTGCACAAGCTGATCTATCTTCACTCGTTCTTTCGGGCTGTGAGCATTGCCTTCGCCCCCAGGGCCGTATACCACGCTGGGTATGCTGGCATCGTTTACTAGGAAATCAGCGTCAACGTAGCCGTTTGAGTACGATAAGCGAAGTTTTCCGCCAGTCGCGGCTATGGCTTCTGAGAGGGAGACTACTACCGAGGAATCTTGTGGAACCAAGAAGGGTTTAAGTCCCCTTCTTAATATTGTGGCCCATTTCCAGTCCGGCCTAGCTACTTCCATGGTTGCATCAATTTCTTTGTCTTTGAGCTTCAGCTGTCTCAGAGCTTCTTTGAATTGCTTCAAGATGGTCTGATTGTCGTCTCCTGCCACAACTCTTAGATCGATCCAGATCGAGCATTTGTCAGGGACTATGTTGTAGGCGTTTCCGCCTTGGATCAGGCCGATGTTGATTGTTGTTTTGAAGTTGCCTAAGCCCTCTATTTTAGTTTCTCCGAGGGAGAGTTGATTCATAACTTCTATGATTTTGACCATCTTGGAAATGGCATTGATCCCTAGCCAGGGAGTGCTTCCGTGGACAGCTTTGCCTTTGGTAGTGATCCTAATTGGGATGCTTCCTTTGCAGCCGATCTCTGCTTCCAAGTTTGATTGGTCTGTAATGACGGCCATCTCGGCTCTCGGGCCTTTCTTGGCCAGATGATAGCTGCCTCTGTGCTCCGCTTCTTCATCTATGACCCCTGCGAAGAGTATTCCTTTCTTGAGCTTTAATCCGGACTCTCTGATGGCTTTCAGAGCTATCATGGAGGCGGCGATGCCGCCCTTCTGATCGCATGCCCCGCGACCGTAGATTGAATCTCCTATGATCTTTCCGGAATATGGCTCTTCCATATCGAAGGTGGGGACAGTATCCATGTGGCCGTGGAGCATCAGAGAATTCTCAGACGAGGCTCCGTCCATCCTACCTATCACGTTGAACCTTTTTTCGACTATGTTTTGTTTCTCAGTCTTGAGACCGAAGGCCTTCAGGCGACCCTGAATGTATTCGGCTACATCTCCTTCGCATCCAGTGACGCTCGGTATTCTGACGAGCTCCTGGGTTAGTTCGATGACCTCTTTCCTATCAATCCTCTTCAGGATATCTGATATCTCCGAAGCCAAAAGAGAGCCTCCTCTTGAACTATGAACCGCAGTTTGGGTAAAAGCGTTTCTAACCGCAACTGGCCTGAAGAGCGCTCGCTTGGCCAGAGCAACGATCTTGCCTTGATCGACCGCCATTCCTGCCTCGATTACACCAGTTGAAGTCGCAATCTTTCACCTTTAAAAACAAGATTAACCGTTATTGCTGTAGAATTCATCCGTCTGTAACCATTTATTGTCAACGAATAAAGATATATAGCAAGTTGGTCAATGGCTTAAAAAGAGCGTGACAAAATGCCTGAAAATCGCAAAAGCGCCATAGTACTAGCAAACAAGGCGTTCGGCACTCTTGAATCAAAAACTGCCAACGACCTTGTCATATACGGAAGTGGCAAATACGACATCTTAGCAGTCATCGATGAAGAAAAGGCCGGGAAAGATGCCGGCCAAGTGTTGGGAGTTGGCAAGAGGAACATACCGATCGTTCGAAACCTGAAAGAAGCTTTGAAGTACAAGCCGGGGGCATTGATCATCGGAATCGCACCGCCTGGTGGATCACTTCCAGAAGCATGGAAAGACATCGTCAGAGAAGCCATCAAAAACAGGCTGGACATCGTCAGCGGACTGCACTATTTCTTCGGCGACCAGCCTGAATTTGTTAAGCTTGCAGAGAAACACGGGGTCAAATTGATCGATCTGAGAAAGCCACCCAAGGATATGCAAGTGCTCATGAAACTGATAGATATCAAAGTGCCTGTAGTGGCTATTCTTTCAACTGACGCGGCTACGGGCAAGAACATAGTTATGATGGAACTCGCGAAAGAAGCTGAAAAAAGAGGTTACAAAGTCGGCGCAGTTGCAACTGGACAGACCATGATGCTTGTGCGAGGAGATGCTGGCGCAGCACTAGACGCCATTCCTGGAGATTTCATCTCGGGAACCGTAGCAAAGATGACCGCTGACGTTGCAAAGATGGGAAAGGATTTAGTCATCGTTGAAGGGCAGGCCTCACTTTCTCACCCAGCCTATGCAGTCGAAACCTGTGCAATACTCTACGGTTCTCAGCCCGATGCAGTGATAATGGTTCACGATCCATTCAGAGGAACCCGAGATGGTTTTCCGACGATGAAAGTAGCGAGTCCCAAGAGAGAGATACATCTGATCGAAACGCTGAACCCCAAGGCCAAAGTCGTGGCAATTTCCATTAGCTATATTTACAACTACGCCGGTTTGAAGTCGGACGATGAAATCAGAGCGGCAATGAGACAGGCTGAAAAGGAAACGAATTTGCCCGCAACTGACGTCCAGAGATTCGGTGCAGCGAAATTGTTCGATGCAATGGCCGAGCGCTTCGCGCAAGTTAAGAAACCGTTGAGGAAAACGTGAAAGCGCAAAAGCACTGAAAACACCTGCTTGCAAAAAGGAAACACGTCCTGACTATGGATGAGAAGCAGAAGACTGTCACTGACGGAGCCGTGGTCATAGAGAACAAATAAGAGCGTTGACGTAGGCCCCTACAAAGAAGATTGAATCAGCATACAGCACGGACGAAATCGTTAAGTCAAAGACGGCCCGCGCTAACAGCTCACAGCTCCAATGAGCTCCTTGATATCAAGCAACTTATGCAATCGACCAAAGTCTATGCTTATATGGACGCAAGAGAAGTCACCACTTGAGACTAACCATAACTAATAGAATCTTTGACACCTTAGAAAGATCAAAATGAGGTCATCCCATGGCTAACGGATACGCAGGCAAGGTCCTGAGAGTAAACCTATCCAAGTCAACCATTCATGAAGAATCCACCGATCCGGCCATAACAAGAGGCTTCTTGGGTGGCAGAGGTTATGCAGCGAAGCTACTGTATGATCGCCTACCCCCAGGCGTCGAGCCTTTGTCTCCTGATAACCTTTTGATTTTCTCCACAGGACCCTTGACGGGAACCATAATACCCGCTGCGGTGAAGTTCGCGATCACCGCCCTCTCACCGCTGACGAATATGTATGGATTCACTATGAGTTCCGGCTTTTTCGCTCCAAAGATGAAGTCGGCAGGCTACGATCACCTAGTCTTCGAGGGAAGAGCAGAGAAACCCGTATACCTATGGATCAACGATGGCGCTATATCGATCAGGGCTGGCCAACACCTGTGGGGTCTGACTACTACTGCGGCTAATCAGATCTTGAAGGAGGAACTGGGTCATGAAACCCAAACTGCAGTCATAGGGCCAGCTGGGGAGCGTCACGTTAAATATTCCAGCATAATAGTGGGAAATCGGGCCGGAGGCAGATGCGGCATAGGAGCGGTCATGGGCTCCAAAAATCTAAAAGCTGTAGCCGTCCGAGGAACAAAGGAGATATCTGTCTCCGATCCTCCGGCCCTCCTAGACGCCACAAAAGAGATTATATCGACTCTCAGGACTGTCAGTCCCGCTTGTGATCTATACCCTAAGTACGGCACAACCTACTTCATGAGCTCTATGAATTCCTATGGCGTGCTCCCAGTAAAGAATTACCAAGAATCGGGAGCCTACGAAGCTATAACCAAAGTGAATGAACATGTCTTCAAAGAATACGTTGTCAAAGATAGCGCGTGTTTACGATGCCCCATAGTATGTGAGAAGATTACCGCCGTCAAGGAGGGGCCATATGGACCTGTTCACACATTTGGCCCTCAATATGAGACTATATGGGCCTTCAGCGCCCAATGTGGCATTGACAGAATGGACGCAGTGATAGCTGCCAATGCTCTATGCAATGACCTGGGTCTAGACACGGTCTCAGCAGGCAACGTGATAGGATTTTCAATGGAATGCGCCGAGAAAGGTCTATTCCACGTCAACGGAATTGACCTAAGGTTTGGTAACCATGAAGCCCTCCTGCCATTAATCAGAAAGATATCCTACCTCCAAGACGAGGGGGCACTCCTCGCTCAAGGGGTAAAGGTCATGGCCGAAATCATCGGGAAGGGCTCTGACAAATTCGCCATCCACGTTAAGGGTATGGAACTTCCAGCCTACGATCCTAGGCCAATTCCTGGTATGGCTCTGGCCTTTTCCACTGCCTCGAGGGGGGGTTGTCACCTCAGGGCTTGGACGATAGCCGATGAACTAAGCGGTAAGGTTCCCATCTACTCCACAGAAGGGCGAGCCAAGCTGGTGTTGGGCATTCAGAACCTCAGAACATTCATAGACTCTTCTGGTATGTGCCTCTTCGCCATGAAGGCGTTGCCACTACCTCAACTGGCGAAAGCGGTCAACTTGGTAACCGGTTTGAATCTGACTCCTGAGGAAGCACTGAAATTAGGCGAGCGAGTGTACAATTTGGAGAGGTTGCTTTTAGCCAGAAGTGGAATAACTAGGGATCATGATGTGGTTGCTGACAGGTTCTTCGTCGAACCCGTCAAAACAGGTCCCCACGCGGGTCAAAAACTATCTAAAGCAAGCTTTGAAGCCATGAAGGATGAATACTACGAGCTGAGAGGCTGGGATCTGAAGAGCGGGCTACCTAGAAAAGAGAAACTGTATGATCTTGGTCTAGCCTAGACGAACCTTAAGAATGAATGGATGTGATCATTTGGTCAAGGCAGCTGTTTTGACCGCGCCCAATCAGCCGATAGAGGTCCAAGAATTTCCCCGACCCGAAAAATTGGAGGACGGCGCTGCTCTTCTCAAAGTTGATTTGGCCGGAATATGTGGGACCGACATACACCTTTGGCACGGCAGGTTGAAGATTCCTTACCCTGTCATCCCAGGGCATGAAACCGTTGGAACCCTTGAGGAAATGGGAAAAGGACTGGAGAAAGATCTCCTGGGAAAGCCTCTGAGTGTAGGAGATCGAATCTACTTCGCTTCGGGAGTAGACTGCGGAAGGTGCTACTACTGCCAGATAGCCAAAGAACAGACGCGCTGCATCAATAGAAAGGTCTACGGCATAACTCTATCATGCAAAAGTCCACCGTACCTTTTTGGGGGTCACTCTGAATATGTCTATCTTCTTCCAAAAGCATATCTTTTCAGAGTGCCTGAAGATTTACCTACGGAATCGCTGGTCTCAGTAGGTTGCGCTGCGCCAACCATTATCCATGGAATAGAAGTTGTGGGTGTTGAGGCTGGAGATAGCGTTGCCATTCAAGGCGCCGGTCCTATAGGTCTTTTCGCCCTAGCCCTCGCGAAGGAATCAGGCGCATCTACGACTGTCGTTATAGACTCTGTGAAAGAACGGCTGGAGGTAGCTAGGGAAATGGGCGCAGATTTCCTAATAAATACAAACGACGCGATCTCACCCCAAGAACGAGTTCAACGAGTTCTTGACTTGACGGATGGCATTGGCGCTGACGTCGTTCTTGAGTGCACGGGCAGCCCTAACGCTCTTGATGACGGCCTATTGATGTGCAGAGATAGTGGTAGGTATCTAGTTGTTGGCCACTTCACAGATAGGGGCACGACTGCGGTTAATCCTCATCTGATCACAAGGAAGCAGCTGAAAATTTACGGCTCATGGGGAATGGCGCCACGCCACTACTACAAAGCCCTGAAGATCTTGAGAACGATTCATAGGAAATACCACTTTGAGAAACTGATAACGCACACCTTCTCAATTGAAAAAGCTCAAGAAGCTTTTGAAACCGTGGAGAACAGGAAAGCCGTAAAAGCTGTCTTCAAACCCTAGAAATGGAAGTTGGGGTCGAGAAATGCTATAGTATGACCATGCTTATCTCATAGCAACCTTTTTTCAAGATTCACCTTGTTTCTGTTCCAAATGTCTAAGGAAGTCTCTTCACACTTCTTCATCGCTTTCTCTGGATCCGTCGTTAGAACCCTCCGTTTTTCCATGACAACCCTCCCATCAATGATTGAGGACTCAACACCTCGGCCCATAGCCGTCGATATGATCTGGCTGTATATATTCTCAGGTGTTAATGGTGTCACATTCGGAAGATCAACTATGATCATATCTGCCTTCTTGCCTTTTTCTATGGAGCCTATCTCTCTGTCCATTCCAAGAACTCTTGCTCCATCTATTGTCGCCATCTCTAAACACTTTTCAGCTGGTAGAACGCTAATATCCCTTGTAACTCCCTTGTGGGTTAGGTAGACTCCGCGAAGAACTTCGAACATGTCTGGGACAAATCCGTCGTTTCCTATGCCTACCGTCACTCCTTCCTGCAACATTTTCGGTACCTGTGCTATTCCCGCCCCAATCTCCATGTTGGTTTGGAGGTTGTGAGCTACCTTCACACCTCTCTCTGCCAAAATCTCAATCTCAGCCTCAGTAGTTTGGACGCATTGAGCCGCCACAACATCCGAACCCAAAACCCCAAGGTCATCCAAATGGAATACTGAGGCTTTTCCATGCGTTTTACGGCAATAATTAACCTCATACACGCTTTCCTCTACATGAAGGTGGATCCCAGCCTTATACTCGTTGGCTAATTCTCTCACTTTCTTCAACATTTCGGGGGAACATGAGAAGACTGTGTGGACACAGAACATCCCTTTGACCAACGCCTCGGGGTCGTTATTCCACTTTTTACAAATTCCAGGTTCTCTTTTATTCCGAGTTCGCCGTTTTCCTTGCTGATTCTTTCTGTAGCCTCTTGGCATATTATCCCCCTCATACCCACTTCCGAGTGCCTTGGCTTCAGAGTCTAAGATACCTGGTAGACCTTTTGGAGCTTCCATTACATCAAAAATAGTTGTAGTTCCCAACATCATCATCTCAACACATGCCCACTTCGCAATGGCATAGACATCCTTTTCCTTAGCATGTCTTCAAGCATAGGCCACCAGCCAGTCGACAATATCGCATAGAGCTCAGATTCGTACGGCGTTGGCATCCCACCCCATGCTTTGCTCTGGGTGTGGCAGTGGGACAAACCACCCCCGGCATCACTAGTCTCCCAGAAGCATCGAGGACTTTTTCTGCTTTGTAACTCCTGGTTAAATCATTGCTCTTGCCTATCTCGACTATTCTATCATTCTCAATAGCTATGGCACCGTCCTTAATGATTTGTTGACTACCATTCATCGTTAAGATGAGAACGTTCTTGACCAATATGTTGACCATTATTGTGACCCACGTTCCCAACTCTTCGGATTCGAATATTTTAATTCTTCAGACAACGTTGATTCGGGAGGTCTGGGCCATAGAATTGTGTCCAGCTTGATTCTTCTTCCATCCATACTCCTTCGCAAGAATGTGCCCCTCGTATAGACAACCTTTAAATTGCCCTTCTCCATAGATAGACCGTTTCAATTCTTGGTATAGGTGAAACGATTGCCGAAGAAGGAACATGGAAAGTCTCAATCCACAAGGCCAGTCACAAAACGCCCTCCAGCTTGGTGCAAATACACCTCGGATGAAGTCGAAGCTATAATAGTTAAGAAAGCAAAAGAGGGCCAGAAATTATCCATGATCGGAACGGCCCTTCGAGATCAGCATGGAATACCGCTCGTTAAATCAATAACTGGGAAGCGCATCGGACAAATACTCAAGGAATCTAAGCTCGGCCCTTCTATCCCCGAGACCATAGACGAGCTAGTGGAAAAGGCCATCCGCCTGAAGAAACACCTGGAGAAGAATAAGACAGACTTCGTCAATAAACGTTCACTTATACTAATAGAAGCCAAAATCCACAGCCTCTCCAGATACTATAAGAAAAAGGGTTTACTCCCAAAGGAATGGGAATACAAGGCCGTGGTCTTGAAGGCCATCTAGTCTCTGACGGAAAGGAGGCCCTCGAATACTGGCAACTTCTAGTTCCGTAGAGGGAGTTTTGAAGGATTCCGCCGGGGCCTCCAAGATAATCCGGGAATTCTCCCAAAAAGATGGCAATATAAGAATCATAGGTCACTTTGACGCCGACGGCCTATCAGGTGCAGGTCTCATGGGGAAAGCCCTACTGAGACAAGGAGCTAATTTCTCAATCCGAATTGCGAAACAACTTGATGAGAAGGTCATAAATAATATCGCCAAAGAGAAAGCTGCCTTGTACATCATGGTCGACTTCGGCAGTGGTTACCTCGAAGCGATAAACAAGAGCTTTGAATCTCAGTGCGTGGTACTCGATCACCATCAAATTCAGGGTGAGCCATCAGCAAACGTGATTCAAGTAAACCCCCATTCATATGGATTGGATGGCGCAACTGATCTCAGCGGTTCTGGTGTATCGTATCTAGTGGCCAAAGCCGTAGACGAAAGGAATGCAGATCTCTCACAAATAGCGATAGTTGGTGCTTTGGCCGATATGCAGGATAGAAACAAGGGCCGGGAATTATTAGGCCTTAACAAGCGCATAGTCAAAGACGGTGTGGATGGAGGATATATCAAGGAAGAAACGGATCTCTTATTCTATGGACGTGAAACCAGACAAATTGCTAAAGCTATTGCATCGACCTTCAACCCCTTCATCCCTGGACTTAGCGGTGAAGAAGACGAGTGCTTGCGATTCTTGATAAAAGATGCGGAAATTGAACTGAAAGAAGGAGATAGATGGCGAACCGTCTCAGACCTGAGAAAGGATGAGAAACAAGAGATCATGGAGCATCTTGTTACACATCTGGATTCATTAGGGGTAGACAAGGATGCAGCCTCTGGACTCATTGGCAAAGTATACACTTTAAACAAGGAAGACCATTCCTCGCCGCTGAGAGATGCAAGGGAGTTCGGCTCACTCCTAAATGCATGCGGGAGGATGGATAGAGCTGGTCTGGGCATAGCCATCTGTATGGGTGATAGGGCAAGCGCCTTCTCGGAAGCTCAGCAAGTTCTTATTCAATATCGTAAGGCTCTGAGCGAAGGCTTGAAGTGGTTGAACGAGGTGCCTGACAGAGTGGAGGAGTGTCCTTCATTTATTCTAATTAAGGGCGAGGATGTAATAGATGAAAAGATAATTGGTGCCATCTCAACGATCCTTACCACCTCCAGAACCTATGGACAGGAAAGACCCATAATCGCCATTACCCGAACCAAAGAAAATACGGTGAAGGTGTCTGCTCGTGGGAATGAGTTTCTCATAAGCAGGGGTTTAAATCTCGGAGAGATAATGCAGAAGGCCTCTGAAATGGTGTCTGGAAGCGGTGGAGGACATAATATAGCTGCGGGAGCCCAAATACCATTAGGTAAAGAAGACGCTTTCCTTATGCTCGTGAAAGAAATGATAGATAAAGCACTTCAGGTCGGTGAAAAAGCTGAAAGCTGAAATAAAGATAACGTATGAAGATCCACGTGCGGCCAAATCAATAGCAGCTGCCGTCTCTCCAGATAATTTGAATCCTCCTAAGGGCTTATCCGTCGAGACTGAAGCTGTAGGATCATCGGTTCGGTCCGTAATAACATGTGATAAAAAGATCGAGACTTTCATTTCCACCATCGACGATCTATTGAGTGCAATCCAATCTGCTGAGAAGACCCTCGCTGGAATTCAATTGTAGTGTCATTTTACTCCGCCGAAGCATCCGTTCTCTTGAGGAAACTATTTTGTTCGCTCTAGTCATTATAGGACTTTCTTGACTAGATTTTCTAGTCCCTGTTCCCCGATAGCTCCTAGCGCTTGACCTACGACCTTCCCTTTGAGAAAGACCATGAAGTTAGGTATCGCATTTACTCCAAATTCGGCCGCTATGTCAGGGTTTTCATCGACATTGACTTTTCCGAAAACCACATTTCCACCGTGTTTTTTGGCCATACTATCCAAAACAGGCGTCATCATTCTGCATGGCATACACCATTCGGCCCAGAAATCCACTAAGACTGGCTTCTGGCCATTTACAACATCACGGAAATTCTCTCGATTTAGATGAATGACTCCCTCGGAGGAAGTCGAATCTGACCTCTTCTGCGCCATAATGATTTTCCTCATTCTCTTCTCTTTGATCTTCTGCAATTCCTCATCGTTCAAACAAACGAACCTCATGAATTTTCATGAGAAGTAGTTGTAGGAATGAAAAACATCCTTCTTATACGTTTTTCGTTTCAGAGTCGCTATTCTTAATACCGCGAAGGATCAGAGATCGACAGAGTCATAGTGGAATGATGTGATTTGATCGTGAAACATGATGTCGTAGTTGTAGGCTCCGGGGCAGCTGGCTTGGCTGCGGGGATCTACACCTCCAGAATGGGCCTAAAAACTTTGATACTTGGAGAGATTCTTGGAGGCCAGGCATCGGAGGCGGTTACGATAGAAAACTACCCTGGGGTTGAAGCGATTACAGGCATAGAACTCGCGGAAACGATGATGAGGCAAGCCACGAACTTTGGAGCTGTACTTAGAATGCCTGAGAGGGTCACATCCCTTCACTTGGACGGAGAACTGAGGAGGGTAGAATCCGTTAACGGTGAATATGAAGCAAGGGCTGTAATATTGGCCACAGGTGCGACACACAAGAAATTGAATGTGACGGGGGAAGAAGAATTCAGAGGAAAGGGTGTAAGTTACTGCGCTACCTGTGATGGGCCATTCTTCAGAAACAAGCCTGTTGCAGTCGTTGGCGGAGGGAACGCTGCTGTCACTGAAGCTCTATACTTGAGTAACATCACCAGCAAAGTCTACCTCATCCACAGAAGAGACAAATTGAGAGCCGATAAGACGTATGCATCGAAGATCATGAAAAGCGGAGTAAATTTTCTTTGGAATACGGAGGTCAAAGAGATACTTGGAGACAAACTCGTGAATGGCCTGAGTCTTGTCAACAATAGAACCTTACAGGACTTCATCATCGACGTAAGAGGGATATTCATTAGTATAGGGCACAAACCTGAAAGCGCATTAGCCAAGAAAGCAGGCATCGCTCTTGATGAGAATGACTTGATTCTGGTCAATGGAAAGCAAGAAACCAACATTTCCGGCGTCTTTGCAGCCGGTGATGTCTGTCCGAGCGTTCGGCAAGTCAGTTCAGCAGTGGGTCAAGGCGTGACAGCGGCCATAAACTCCTATTTGTATGTCGTGGGCGGATGGTATTAAGGGGTCAAACAACGGGCACAGAACAAGACTTAGGGGATATCAGAATTGAATGTGCGAGTCCATTTACTAATCGAAGGTAAGGTTCAAGGCGTGTTCTTTAGAAACCATACGAAAGAGAAGGCCATTCAAGAAGGCGTCTATGGGTGGGTCAAAAATCTGCCTGACGGAAGGGTCGAGACGATATTCGAAGGAGACCATCTAGCGATCCAGCGAATTATTGAATTCTGCAGCACCGGCCCTGGAGGGTCGAACGTGACAAAGGTTGAGGTGACTAATGAAAAGTATCTAGGGGATTTTGACAACTTCTCCGTCAAATATTGACATCGAGTCGAAGTCTCTCTGAATCCGTGATGGGCGACTCGCAGTCAAGGCTTCGTTGGTGGCCAAGTTGAGGTGTCCGCCAAATACCAAGCGAAGGTGCTTCCATCCTTCAATATGAACGCGCTCGCTCCAACTTCGCCCAACTGCCAATCTCCTTCGGTAAAGTTCCAAGACCACCATATCCAACTCCGCGAACCTTGCGCGTCTGTCCCAAGGATAGACGTCATAGCAGGTGCGCCATAAAATAGTATGTACTTCAAGTTTCCATTGGTGATTTTCAATGTGGCGTTAAACAAAGACCATCCAATGGGTATAATCGTGTTATTATGCCAAATTCGAGTACCATTGGCAAACTCTACCATGATGTTAACCTCATAAGTCGAAGATCGGAGAGACGATAACGTCTGCTCATACTGCTCCTTAGCGTCGCTGTACAACAAATAATAGTATACTGAGAAGCTTGATGCTATTATTGTGGTACCGATCAGGAAAAGACTCACTGCGAACCATAGACCTTGTGTTCCCTTCAATTTGATCACCCTTATTTCTTTTTGAAACCGCTCGAAGACCTCTTCATGGCTACTATGGTGAGGGGGCAAAGAAAGAAGAAGAGTAAGAAATTGAATGTCTCATGAATTAATCCCATTGGAAACGGGAAGTTCATGGTCATCAACCCAACTAGTATCGAATTATAGAACAGCGCGCCTGTAACAGCATTTGTTAGGAGGTCGTAGCCCAGAGTAGTTACCAAACCAATCAAGGCAAACCCGAAGTTTTTGATTGAGGCTCCCGCCTTCCACTCGGAAGATTTGATTTCGAACCAGCTCCGTCTCAATATTGCACCAGCGAGTCCGTAGATAATTTCACCGATCATTGTAGTAAGCAGAGTTGGCAACGAGAATCCAAAAGGATTAACAACGCCGTAAACAAGCCAAGAAAACGCCCCTACGACCGCTCCTGTCCATGCTCCGAAGACAAATCCACTGGAAAATACTATCATATCCATCAATTTTATATTAGGAGCGAAAAGCAAACGCATAGTTCGTGGTTACGCAAAGGGCGACTAGTATGCTTGCTGTTGCAGCTCTATGGATCTTAATGGGAATCATCCTCCGCTGGATGGATCATCCATCCAACCAATTAACTCGAAAACCAAATAAGCTTTTCGCTATACAATAATCAAGAAGTGCCTGAGACCATGGCATCGACAACAGTCCTTAAGGAGATCGCCGCAGAGAGATTCACTGGCCCGCGAGCGGCCATTTCGCTCTCAAACATTGTTAAGACTATCCTGGTCATTGGCCAAAGGAAAGCAATAGGCAGAGCATCGTTGTCGAAAGAAGTTGGTGTGGGGGAAGGCGTCACTCGGACAATAATTGCTCGTCTAAAGAAGAAGACTTTCCTGACCGTTACGAATAAGGGATGCATTCTCTCCAAAAAGGGAGAAACGCTATACTCTGCGCTATCAGCGAAACTCATAAGAATTGCCAATGTAGAGGGCAAAGAACTCAACATAGGCGGGAAATACTCTGCTCTTCTCACGAGGAACATTCAGTTTTCTAGCCATCCCATTCTTGACTATCGAGATACCGCGATAAGGGCTGGAGCCAGTGGTGCAATTCTAATGACTTCAGAAAAAAAGAAATTGGCTATTCCGTCTGTTACTGATGAAGCAGGAATATACGCACCTAGATTAGCTAACGATCTCAGAAATAAACTCGATCCAAAGGATGGCGATATGATCATAGTCTGCGGGGCCCCCACTTACCGCGACGCTGAGAATGCAGCCATAGCCGTTGCGTTATCTATGGTCGATGAAAAAAGGTTTTAATGATCATCTCTATTCTTGAACTCCTTAAACTGAGGCAATCAAATGAGGCTGGATATTAGACTCCATTTTGAGTTTGGAGCGCGATTGCCTGCGCAGGCGCTTAAGGATATACCTATCCTACTGGAAGAGGCAAACCAAGGGATCCTGAAGAAGGGTTGTCCTAAGGGTAAAGAAGAAGAAGCCAGCGAAGTTAAGGAATGGAGAGTTGAAGGTGCAAACCTCTTTCTTCGCATTTTAAGTGGTCGCTACGTTAGAGCCCATCACGCCGTGAAAAGAATTCGGAACTTCCTGTCAGAGAACATGGGGAAGAAGTACAAGACTGGGATAAGAAAAGTCTTCATTGATAGATTTGAGATACAATATGAGTTGGACAGGGAACCTGAGAAGGAGATCACGCTTCCCTTTGTCCAAAAAATTGAGATTAGAAGCAACACAGCGTACCTTGAACTTGAGAACCTACCTGAAGACCTTCTGGAGAGCGGAATAGATAGGCTCCTAGACCTCCTCGAAGATAAGATAAAGAGACAGAGCTACGGCGGCAAAGCCGAGCATTGGGAAATTCTGTGGGAGAGTCCTCAACGGGAACCCATTTGGACAGGTGACCCGACCCAGGAGATGATAAAGCGTGGCTGGGTGGTGAGGTATCTTCCTGGGATATGGTACCACTCCTTTACATCATCAAAGATCATGAGAACCATAGAGCAGATATGTCTTGAAGAACTCCTCAGCCCTATTGGCTTTCAAGAAGTCATTATCCCAAAGGTCACACCCTTCAATATCTGGTTGAAAACTGGTCACATGCCGGGCTCGGCTCCATCAATCTTCTATATCAGTCAGCCAAAAAGCTGGGACCCAGAGTTCTGGGAAGACCTCTCAGACCACGTCAAGATCACTGGGGAAATCCCAATGAAACTTCTAGCGGAAAAAATCAAGGAACCCTTGGGAGGAGCCTGCTATGCTCAATGTCCGCCCCTCTATTCAATCTTCGAACGCCAGCTTTTAGATGAAGATGATATGCCTTTGAAATTCTTCGACCGTTCTGGACCATCATACCGCTATGAAGCAGGCGGTCTCCACGGCATAGAGCGAGACACCGAGTTCCACAGGATAGAGCTTGTATGGTTCGGGAGCAAAGAACAAGCCCTCCAAATCAAGGACCAAATCATGGAAAAATACAAGCATATCTTCAACGAAATAATGGAGTTAGAATGGAGAACGGCTTGGGTTACTCCATGGTACATGGCTCAAACTGGGGAAAAAGGCGTTGAAGAAGCAAAGGAGAAGGGCACAATTGACTTTGAGGGTTGGCTTCCCTGGAGAGGCAACCGTAAGGAAAGCGAATGGCTCGAATTTCAAAACCTGACGGTTGCAGGAACCAAGTTCAGCGATGCCTTCAAATTCAAGATAAGACCAGGGAAAGAAGTATGGACAGGTTGTTCAGGAATTGGCTTAGAACGATGGATGAGCGTCTTTCTGAGCCAAAAAGGCCTGGATCCAAAGAACTGGCCGGAATCCTTTAGAGGTTATCTCAGTAGTCTCCCAAAAGAACCCAAGACCTTAAAACTCTAGTTGAGCAATCCTTCTCTCTTAAGAATGGAAATATTGAGGACTCTGACATGACTAGAAGATTGGAACCAACGGTCACTTCACCTTCAGGAAAAAGAAGACTCGGAAAAGGTTTCAGTTTGGCTGAACTCTCCAGTGCTGGGCTATCACTGGACTTAGCGCATCGAATGCACCTCCCAGTAGACAAGAGACGGTCTAGCTCTCGGGAAGAGAACATTATGGCCATTAAGGGACTATTGCCATCGGCTGAACCTGCTAAGAAAATTGAGGAAAAACCAGCGGAACCCAAATTACGGGCTGAGAAGAAAGAGCCTATCACTACAAAGACTGTGGAAGAGATAGATGTCAAGGAAATCAAGACCAGCAAGAGAAAGAGAGCGCCTGTCCCAAGCAAACCCGTGGAAGAGATAGATGTCAAGGAAATCAAGACCAGCAAGAGAAAGAGAGCGCCTGTCCCAAGCAAACCTGCAGAAGAACCAAAGCTAGCAGCAGAACCCATCAAGCCTAAAGAACGAAAGAGTTCCACAAAGAGACGTAAGTCAGGGAGTTCTGAAGCCAAGGAATAGTTTTCATGGAAAAGGCAATTGCCAGCATCGAAATTGTGACTTTTTCGCACGCGACTGAGAATACGGAACGTGTCCTCAAGGCTTTGAGGAACATTCTCCCAGAGACCATATTAGAGGAAGTTGAATTCGGAGAAGAAGAGCTGACCGGGTATTATGGAAATCCGATAAAAATCCTCAGAGCAAGGGTCACAGAAAAAGAGGCTATAAATCAAATTGTGGCTCTTTTTGCTTCGAACCTGAGCTCGTCGGACAAGCTATCCCTGGGGCAAGAAATGCGATTGAAAGGCGAGAGAGATCGAGATCTCTTCATTAGACTGGACAAACAGGCCGCTTACCTAGGTAAGATGCAGCTATCCTCCAGAGATCCTATAAAAATAAGGTTCAGGTTCAAGCTCCACCCGAAGGGTTACAAGAATTTCTTCGAAGTCTATCAGGAAATGGGGCTTATAGCATGAGATTCGTCGATCTTCAAATAGATCCAGCCGCTCAAGATCTGGAAGAGGTCCTTAGTTTTGCCTCGGAACTCGGGTATACCGATGTTGGGCTGGTTCTAAACCGATCTCCAAGCCATGAAATGCGTTTCCTTTCGAAGAACGCAGATAGATATAACCTGAACTTGGTGTCTAGGCTTAATCTTTTTCCGAAAGACCCCAAAGATCTCCTGCACCTATTGAAAAGGTACCGATTGAAGTACGAGATTATAGCCGTTACATGTGATAACTTCAAAGTCACGAAACAAGCCGCAAAGGATAGGCGTGTAGATCTCCTGAACTTCCCCGTGGGCGCTCGACCATTCTTTGATCGATCCACTGCCCAGCTGGCCTCTGTGTCAAATGCAACACTGGAAATAACTCTCTCTGACCTGATCTTGAATGAAGGGATACAGCGGGTCATGGCAATGAACAAAATGCTAAAGGAGATACAGACAGCCCGGAATTTCAAGATCCCAATTGTATTGTCCAGTGGCGCTCGAGATCTTCATCACTTGAGGGGACCTGGCGAAGTCATAGCTCTCGGATCGGCTATAGGTCTAACCAGGAAGGAGGCAACAGACGCCATAACCAACTCACCTCTTAAGAGAATCGAGAAAAATAGGGAGAAATTGAATCCCGACTACATACCCGGGGTCAAATTGATAAGGAGTGCAGAGTTTGCCGGTCAGAGACTATAGATCACGATATATACTTTTCAAATGGCGCGATAACATTTTCTTGGACCGTAGTATTCTTAGCCACGCCCTCTCTTTATCAGTAATGAGACTCTATGGCGAAGTCGGGGCAAGCAGAACGCGCCTTAGAATCATGGATATGGGCACTGATGATAATTTCGCGATCGTGCGTTGTTCTCACAAAGCTGTCGATATGGTTAGGGCTGCTGCATCGACCGTTAAAGAATTAGATGGACGACCTATCGTTCTCTACAGCGTTGGCGTATCTGGCACGATAAAATCTCTAAAAGAGAAAATTAAGAAAAGGAAGCTTCCCTAAACAGAACATTTTTTAGCTTTACTTCGCCTATGGTTCAATGGACGTATGATGTGCTCGCGACGATTTGAGATTTACTTCGATGATACCGCCGTCCCAGTCTGACGTCCAAAATCACTTTGATTCAAGGAGGACGTGAAATTGCCGCAAATGGCACTAGTTATTATCGACATGCTTAACGATTTTGTGAAAGGGACCCTGAAGAACGAGAGATCAGAGAGAATCGTACCGACTATCAGAGAACTCATTGAGACAGCAAGGAAGAGAGGAATACCCGTAATATACTCCAATGACGCGCATCTCCCGGAACTGGACAAAGAATTCGATATTTGGGGTTCTCACGCCGTCGCGGGGACGAAGGGCGCACAGGTAATAGACGAATTAAAGCCCAAAAAGGGAGACTACATCGTACCAAAGAGAAGGTATAGCTCCTTCTTTGAAACAGACCTAGATCTAACTCTCAGAGAAATGGAGGTTAGCGTTCTCATCATAACCGGACAACACACGAATTGTTGCGTCAAACACACAACCGCAGATGCTTTCTTCAGAGGCTACAAGACCATTATCCCACAAGATGCAGTAGAGGCTCTTTCTGAAGAAGAGCATCGATGGGGCCTCGAATATCTGAAAAGATTCTATAAAGCTGATATCTCCACGACTCGCAAAGTCACGAGCGAAATGAAGGCCGCAAGCTTCACGGAGGCGAATCCAGCCCCGAAGAAATAGAAGGGAAAAAGGCATCGCTATTCGTGTTTCTATTCCATGAAGTCTTGGGCTTTAGGTGGAGTGGGGCTCAATCCCTTCCTCTTTCTTATGTCTTGAATAAGCTGCCCCTGTATTGACTGAGGAACGATCTCCCATCGACCAAACTCTAGCCCCCAAAAAGCCCGCCCTGATGTAGCGCTCCTCATCTGTTCTGAGAGATCGAACGTTTCTGATGCGGGAAGCTCGCCTATCACGTACACAAGGTGTTCTTTTTGCTCTATGTTAACAACGCGACCTCTCTTGGAGGTTAACACCTTTGTGACTCCACCGATATACTCAATGGGCACTTTGACCGTAGCTTTCATTATAGGTTCAAGGATTGTTGGATCGGCGAGCAACAAAGACGCCAATAATGAGTATTTGGTGGCAGGCATAATCTGAGCTGGTCCCCTGTGAACTGGGTCTTCGTGAAGCTGGGCATCTGTGAGTCTGGCTTTTACTCCTCTCAATACTTCGTTGGCCAGTGGCCCCTCGTCACTAGTCCATGTGAAGCCTGAGATTATCATTTCCTTGACCTCTCTTAGGTACTGCAGACCCTTGGTTCCATCGATCAACATGCATCCGTGCTCGTCGATGACCCAAACGTTTCTGGATTCGTTGGTATCCCATCCATATTCCCTGAGAATCTTAGCCATCTCTTTTCTATCTAGTCCTTCAAAAATGGTTCCTTTGCGAATCAGTTCAATGACTTCAGGTTCGAGTGGCTCTACGCTGAGGTATATCTTGTTGTGCTTGTTAGGCGACTTACCTTCAATGGGTCCAGCTCTACCTCTGATGCTTTCACGATAGATGGTTATTGGCTTTGAGGAAATTATTTCTAGGCCGGCCTTCTGTATCCATGTCTGAGCTATCTCTAGGTGAAGGGTACCCATTCCTGCGATCAGGTACTCGCCTGTTTCCGGTCTTACGGTTGTGACAAGAGTGGGGTCCTCAATGGAGAGCTTATTCAGGAAATCTACCAGCTTCGGTAGGTCTTTGCTGTTCTTTGGCTCAACGGCTATCGTTACAACTGGCTCAGAAACATATTTGACGAGCTCGAATGGGAAGACGCCTTTGACTGAGGATATCGTCTCACCGGATCTTGCTGCTTCTAAGCCCAGTAGCGCGGGGATGTTTCCAGCAATAAGAGAGCCAGCAATTTCTCGATAGGGTCCCATATAAATACAGACTTGTTGAACTCTGGCCTCTCCTTTGGCGTTCATCAGATTGACCGTGTCGCCGCCATTCAATGTTCCTGAAAAAAGTCTACCCGTGGCGACGATTCCCGCTTGGGGATCAACCTTGACATCCGTTACGCACATGACTGTCGGGCCGTTCTCGTCGCAATTGACCATTGCCTTCCCCACCTCGCTGTCAAGGTCGCCATGCCATATTTTGGGGATGCGATACTTCTGAGCCACGTGAGGCGGAGGCATGTGATCTATAATCATGTTGAGGATTGCTTCGTGAAGTGGAAGTTTCTTCTTCAACTCATCGAATTCACTGGACTCATAAGTTTTGAGTACATCTTGAAATCTCAAATTATGTCTTTGGGCTATTTCGGCAGTGAATCCCCATCTATCCTTAGCTGAGCCGAAAGCAACTGTACCGGAAGCTGGACTGACTTTCCAGATATCCCTGTATTGAGGTTCTGCATAGATGTCAATTAATCGGTTGAAGTCGCTAATTATCCTACCAATCTTGGCTTGAATCTGTTCGGGGGTAAGCCTAAGCTCCTTCACCAGACGATCAATCTTATTGATGTAAACTACTGGTCTAACTCTCTCCTCCAATGCTTGTCTAGTGACGGTTTCTGTTTGGACCATAACTTCTTCTACTGCATCCACCACGACCACTGCGCCGTCAATGGCCCTGAGAGCCCTAGTCACCCTTCCTGAGAAGTCAACGTGCCCTGGGGTATCGACCAGATTGACAACGTAGCCTTTCTCCCCCCGTTCGTAGAAAAGACTGATGTTAGCCGCCTTGATGGTCATCTGCCTTTGCTGCTCTTCTTCCAGATAGTCAAGGGCCAAGGCCTCCCCGGCTACTGATGGTGACAAGACACCAGCGGCTGCAAGCAAGGAGTCTGTAAGTGTAGTCTTACCATGATCAACGTGGGCTATGATTCCAGCGTTTCTGATCTGTTCTAAGTTCTTGACTATCTTGATTATGTCTGAAATTTGCTTGAACTTAGGCAACTA
>Ga0154853_107_pt4 | contig 153743 bp, 179 predicted proteins | sample Rifle2008BG16ft_FD_105581 | JGI IMG/M metagenome (GOLD analysis project Ga0154853, IMG submission 105581) | Candidatus Bathyarchaeota archaeon RBG_16_48_13 | reverse complement strand
AGCTTGAGGCATTCCAAGCCACAATCTGGGTATTTTAAATGGATGAAACAATGCCGGCACCAAGGATATGGCATACTATAACATCCAGCGAGGGTCCTAAGACCCTTTTTCGTGCCCGCGAGGGTCGTTATTGAAGCTGATCCTCGACTCTTCCCGTGGAAGGAGTTCCACAAAGATATGAATTCATGTTTCTTGGTCGCCATCTCACAAATCCTAAGGGCGTTCTCTATAGATTCAGTTCCACAGTTCGCGAATATGACTCGTTTCTCGAAGCTGCCGGGCGTGATCTTGCAGAGGAGCTCAGCCACTTCTCCTCTCAGCTTTGTTGGGTATTCATATGGATGAAGGAATTTCGGTGCTTGTTCTTGAATGGCCTTGACGACTCTCGGATGGGAGTGACCTGTGTTATCAGTCGTAACGCCTGCTGTGAAGTCTATGTATACGTTGCCATCAACGTCCTTTACCACTGCACCTCTAGCCTCATCAAAGACTACCTTTAGTACCTTGGCAATCCCTAACGCAAGGCTGCTGACATACTTGTAGTTCTGTTCAACAATTTTCTGAGCTTTTGGTCCTGGAGGCTTCACAACAATCTTGGGCGCATCATTAATCCACTTTTCACTCATGAAGTTTTATTTCTCCTAACCTGTTACTGTCCTGACAATATTTGATCTTTGGTTTTAAATGTTTTGATGAGCATATTTCCCCACACTTACCAAGAGAGAGGTTAAACTTTTAAACCAGCGAATTTGTATAATCCCTATTTCACTGTGGTGCATCTGCGTTGAAGAACGAACTCGATATGTCCGTCGAAATTTGCGGAATCCATCTGAAAAACCCCTTCATACTTGCTTCAGGTCCAAGAGCCAAGGACTCAAAAGATCTCCTGAGAGCCGCCGAATGCGGGGCTGGTGCAGTTGTGACCAAGACCATCGGCCCTGAAGCCGCCATAGTCCCAAGACCATGCATAACTAGAACCTTGGGCGGCGTGATCAATAACGAGCTATGGTCCGACCTTGACTATGATAGCTGGATAAACAAGGAAATCAAGGAGGCCAAGAAGGGCGGCGTGCCGGTAATTGCGAGCATAGGTGGGGCTCGCTACATAAACGGCAAACTAAGTTACGACTCGACACCAGAGGACATCGAGATTGTGGCAAAAGGTGTCGCAGCTGCAGGCGCTGATATGGTTGAACTCCCGGCATATGATCCAAGAACGATGATTCCTTTGCTGAAAGCCGCCAAGAAGGCAGGACTACCAGTTATAGCCAAACTCTCTATGATTACCTTCGAACCCGATGACCTTGGCATAGCGGCCAAAAAAGCTGGGGCTGATGCCATATCCTTCATGGATACGATGGGAAACGTTTACAAATTTGACATAAATACCGGGAAGACTTTCATGGGTAGCCACACGAGTTACGGTCGAATGGGCGGTGCATCCCTGAAGCCCTTCATGGTTTACGGGGTGGCCAAACTCGTGAGAGCAACAGGGCTGCCGGTAATGGGAATTGGTGGCATCATGTCCGGTGAGGACGCTGTTGAGGCAATTATGGCTGGCGCTCAGGCGGTTCAGTTGTGCACAGCGATAATCTTGAATGGCCACGAGTTCTTTGGTACCATTGGCAACCAAATGGAAGCTTTTATGAGAAAAAAGGGTTACGGAAAACTGGCTGATTTCAGAGGGCTTGCTCTCAGGAACGTCATTGAGAGGGAGGAGAAGGGGCATGAGATCTTTGAACCTCAGAACCCGAAGATCGACAAGGACAAATGCATCAGCTGCGGATTGTGTATCATGGCATGTCCTTGGGGCGCGCTCTACTTCGTAGAGAAGAAGGCAACGGTAAATACAGATCTGTGTTACGGATGCAGTTTATGCACCTCTCTGTGCCCGACGAAAGCAATGACAATTGATTACTGATACCTCTTTTTTTATGAGAATCACGATCTTTTCTCGTTTCTCATACATAGGTGACTCCAGTGACTGGAATTGCAGCCTTTGTCTACAGCGATGAGTACCTTAAGTACAGCTTTGGTTCTAACCATCCCTTCCAGCCAATCAGGGAGAAGAAAACTTTTGATTTGTTAAAAAAGATGGAGGTGTTCAACGGTAAAGCCAAACACTATGAACCTAGGATGGCCTCTGATGATGATCTATTGCTCGTGCACACAAAGGAATACGTCACACTCGTCAAAAAAATGAGCGAAGCTGGTTCAGGCTACCTGGACTTTGGTGACACTCCAGCGACTAAAGGCCTCTATGAAGGTGGCCTTGCGGTAGTCGGTGGCTCTCTCACCTGCGCGGACCTGATTATGAAAGAGGAAGTCTCCCACGCCTTCAACCCTGGAGGCGGGCTGCACCACGCAAAGTCAGATCAGGCTTCAGGATTCTGTGTCTTCAATGATATTGTCATAACGGTTCGTTATCTCCAAGAGAGATACGGGATGAAACGGATAGCTATAATCGATATAGATGGGCATCATGGGGATGGAACTCAAGAATTGCTCCGCGCCGAACGAATTCTTGTGATCGATTTTCATAGATCAGGTTTCGGTTTTTTTCCGGGAACTGGGTTCGTTGATGAAGTAGGCATGGGAGAAGGTCAGGGCTATACAATCAACGTCCCATTGCCTGCGGGGACTGGAGATGAAACGTATATAGGTGCATTTAGAGAACTTGTTCCGCCCCTCATAAGAAACTACAAACCTGAAATTATCTTAAATCAATTCGGTGTAGATGGACACTACGGCGACCCCTTGGTGGGTTTGTCGCTCACAACAAATACCTACAAAGAAGTTGCGTCCATATTACACGGGCTATCCCACGAGACTTGTGGCGGCAGATATCTAGTGTTAGGAGGGGGAGGATACAACTTGGACAATGTGCCCAGATGTTGGGCTACAATGTTCTTGACAATTTCGGAGGCCGATTCTAACAAACTTAACAGTGTTTTGGATTCTATCCACATTACTGATGCTCACTCAACCAGCGTGGCAGTAAAAAAGACATTAGCAGACATCAAGAGGCAACTCCAATATTATCATGGTCTGGGCGAGTGAGATGCCCTCTGGTGGACTCTCTGAGATTGGTGCGGCGGGCCGGATTCGAACCGGCGAACCCCTGCGGGAGAGGATTTCTTATGGGCGATCTTGAGTCCTCCGCGTTTGGCCTGGCTTCGCGACCGCCGCACACATTTCAAGGCATCTGGAACAAATTTAAGGGTTGCTCGCAAGATCCCATTTGTGTTGAGAACCTAAGAATTCGCGTTTCTTCTTGTTATCTTCGGAAACCCAATACGGTTTTCCCTTCTTCAGGAGCTCCCTCTTGAATATCGGAGCCTCGTGTTTATAGCGTTCCACCGCTTCCCGAAGGACTGGGAATGCATCTTTTCTAGATTTTCCTGCCACAATGACGTAGACTAGGTCCTCTCCGACCTTAAAGTCTCCTATCATGTGATGGATTATGACATCGATAACTCCATTTTTCTTCTCGAGCTCTTGTGAGATACTTGCTAGAGTCTCCTCCGCCTTTTCTCTGTAGGCATCTAACTCGAGTCCTTCGGTAACTTCGTTCCTTCTGGTGTATTTCTTTGCTCTACCGATGAAGATTGTGATAGCACCGGCTTCTTCTTTTCTAGGATTTTTTTCGAGGATTTCAAGCATATCCAATAATTTTATTGTGCCCTTTTCGTCAATACCTGTCTTCCTCATCCTCTATACCTCTGGAAATTCCTTCAATCGTCGATTTTATTAATAAACCTTTACGTTTGTAAAGCCTTAAATAAAACCTTTACGTTTGTAAAGGTCATAGGAGAGGTACTTTGCCCGATATCAGAATACCTGAAGATCGATGCAAGGCTACCCCATATCCCCCGCGACTGAGATCTCTGAACACATGGTGCTACATCCCTCCGAGGTCGGTGGCGTTTGCGTGCAGATGGAAGATAAGACAGCTACCATGACAGCAGTGATAGGCGTCTTCTATGCAGGCGCCAAGGCTATGATGGCAATCTCAGGTCCAGGTTTTGATCTCATGGCTGAGAACATAGGCTTTGCCGTCATGACTGAGGCCCCTTTGGGTCATAGTGGATATTATGCGCAGCGGTCCGAGCACTGGTCAGCCCACAAAACCAAGTTGGCAAGACGCCATGCGGCTAAATGGGAGCTTTCACGGAGACCACGATGTAACATGCATTAGGCAACGGTGTTTTTATGGGAAAGAACATAATTCAAAAGATCCTTGACGCTCACATAGTCGAAGGCAATCTAGTTCCAGGAAGCGAAGTTGGAATCAGGATAGATCAGACCATCACGCAGGACGCCACCGGCACTATGGCGTACCTTCAGTTCGAAGCGATGGGAACTCTACGCGTGAAAACGGATTTGTCGGTGAGCTATGTCGATCATAACACCGTCCAAATCGGCTTTGAAAACGCCGACGACCACAAATACTTGGAAACAGTTGCTGCAAAGTACGGGATAAGATATTCCCGCGCAGGAAACGGAATATGCCACCAGGTTCATCTGGAAAGGTTCGGAAAGCCAGGCACCACGCTTTTGGGCTCCGACAGCCACACGCCGACAGGCGGAGGAATATGTCAGATGGCAATCGGTGCTGGCGGGTTAGACGTTGCGGTGGCAATGGGTGGAGGACCGTTCCACCTGACTTATCCGAAGATGGCAAAAATAAATCTAACAGGCAAGCTGAAGAAATGGGTAAGCGCAAAAGATGTCGTATTGAAAGTCCTCTCGATTCTGACAACGAAGGGAAACGTTGGCTGGATGATAGAATACGGCGGAGAGGGCGTAGCCAAACTTTCGGTTCCTGAGCGCGCCACGATCACGAACATGGGAGCAGAGACTGGTGTGACAACCTCTGTGTTCCACTCAGATGAAATAACGAAACAATTCCTTGCTGCGCAGGACCGCGAAAGCGACTGGTCAGAGATCAAGGCTGACGAAGATGCCGCATACGATGAAGTCATCGACGTAGACCTTTCAGACCTCAAGCCTCTTGCAGCCACACCCCACAGCCCCGGAAATGTCGTAAGTGTTGAGGATCTCGAAAAGCAGAAGCTTGTAGTTGACCAGATAGCCGTGGGATCCTGCACGAATTCTTCCTATCTTGACCTTATGCGATTTGCAGAGATCCTAAAGGGCAAGAACACCCAGACATCGACCGGGCTTGCGCCCGGAAGTAGCCAAGTTCTGCGAATGATAGCTGACAACGGCGCTCTTGTCGATTTGATAAGTTCCGGCGTAAGGATTATGGAAAGCGCCTGCGGCTTTTGCATTGGAAACAGCTTCTCGCCTTGCACAAAGGGCGTCTCGCTGCGCACGAGCAACCGGAACTTCGAAGGACGCTCTGGAACTCATGACGCGCAAGTCTATCTAGTATCGGTTGAAACCGCAGCGGCATCCGCGCTAAACGGATTCATAACCGATCCGCTCTCCCTCGAATCTATGGGAATAGAGTATCCGCAAATAAGAATGCCGGCGAAATTCGCAATTGACGATTCCCTGATACTGAACCCAGTACCGGCAGAAAAAGCGAATGAAGTCAAAATATTCAGGGGTCCGAACATAGGCAACCCTCCGACAAACACGAAGATGCCCGATGAGATCAACGGCGAGGTGACGATAAAGGTCGGCGAGCTGATAACCACGGATCACATAATGCCCGCCGGGGCGCGCTTGAAATACCGCTCGAATATAGAAAAATATGCCTCGTTTGTGTTTGAACCGGTGGATCCCAAGTTCCCGGAAAAAGCGAAGGCAAACAGGGCAAACAACGTTCACAACGTGATCGTAGCAGGCGAGTCTTACGGCCAAGGCTCAAGCAGGGAGCACGCCGCGATGTGCCCGATGTTTCTCGGAGTCAAGGCAGTCATCGCGAAATCCATAGAGCGAATACACGCGGCCAACTTGGTAAACTTCGGCATTCTACCATTGACGTTTGAAAACAAGGCGGACTACGACGCGGTGGCGCAGGGCGCAAAGATCCGCATACATGATGCCAGGAAAATTATTGCGGAAGGAAAGGAACTTTACGCGGAAGTTGACGGCAAGAGAGTAAAGCTGAGGTATAGCTTGAGCCAGCGCCAGAAGGACATACTATTCGAAGGAGGACTCTTGCCTTATACAGTAAATAAGTAATCCGACGAAAATTTGGATGGATGCCTGATGGCAAGCAAGGAAGTGAAAATAAAGACTCCGATCATCGAGATGGACGGAGACGAAATGACGCGCGTCATCTGGCGGCTTATCAAAGACAAGCTGATAAAACCGCACCTCGACGTGGAATTGCTCTATTACGACCTGCATGTCCGGAACAGAGATAAAACAGACGACAAGGTCACCGTCGATGCTGCTAACGCCATATTGAAATACGGCGTTGGCGTTAAGTGCGCCACCATCACCCCAGACGACGAAAGGGTCAAGGAGTACAATCTGAAGAAGGCGTGGCCGAGCCCTAACGGGACCATACGAAGCATTCTCGACGGCACAGTTTTCCGAAAGCCGATAGTTGTAAAGAATGTTCCGCCGGCGGTCCGTTCCTGGAAAAAGCCAATAATAATCGGAAGACATGCCTATGGCGACATATACAAGGCTGTGGACTTTGTGGTTCCGGGCGCAGGAAAAGCGGAACTCGTCTACACGCCTGAAAGTGGAGATAAGGTCTCCCTTGTTGTTCACGAATTCAAGGGCCCCGGCGTTCTATTAGGAATGCACAATACAAACAAGTCCATCCGCTCATTTGCACAAGCGTGCATAAACTACGCCTTCTCCGAAAAGAAGGACATCTGGTTCGGCGCCAAGGATACAATTTCAAAGAAGTACCATGCCAAGTTCAAGGAAATATTCCAGAAGGAAGTCGATGCGCGCAAGGACGATTTGGCAAAAGCTGGCGTGACCTATCGCTACATGCTGATCGACGACGCGGTCGCTCAAATGATGAAGCACGAGGGCGGAATTCTCTGGGCCTGTATGAACTACGACGGTGACGTTGAATCAGACATGGTGGCATCCGGCTTCGGCTCGCTAGGGCTCATGACTTCTGTGCTTGTATCGCCTGACGGAAAATACGAATTCGAGGCGGCGCACGGAACCGTAAAGCGCCACTACTATGAACATCTGAAGGGAAATTCCACATCCACAAACTCCACTGCATCAATATTCGCTTGGACCGGCGCACTCGCAAAACGCGGCGAGATGGACGGCACTCCCGAAGTAGTCGAATTTGCAAAGAAACTAGAGGCGTCTGTGATTGAAACAATCGAAAGCGGAGTGATGACAAGAGACTTGACAAGAGTCTGTGAGCCTCCGACAGACAAGTACGTAACCACAGAGGGCTTCATAGATTCGGTAGCAAGAAATCTCGAAAGCAAACTGAAATGAGGTGAGAGAGTGGCGCAGAAGGCGATAAGGGAATATGACGTGAAGAAGATGATCGCGCGCCTGCTTCCCAACTATTCCGGCGGGAGCGTGACCATACCTGACAAGTGCGTTCAGGTAAGACTCGAAACAAAATTTGCGGACCTCGAGCATGAAAATCCCTGGCTTGTGACGACAAAACTAGTAGTGAAGCCAGATCAGCTGATAAAGCGCAGGGGCAAGGTCGGCCTGGTCCTGCTTGATGCTTCCTGGGACGAGGCAAAGAACTGGATCACCGAGCGCATCAACAAGGAAATCACCTCGGGAACGGTCACAGGCCGGCTGAATACGTTCATAGTTGAGCCTTTCGTGCCGCATGACGCGAAGGATGAGTACTATTTCGCAATGCGCTCTGTGCGCGAAGGCGACGAAATATTGTTCTACCGTCAAGGCGGAATAGACGTCGGGGACGTGGAGACAAAGGCGGAGAAGCTGACCATCGGAATATTTGATGACGTGGACAATGTTGATGTGGAGGGAAAACTGCTGAAAAACGTTTCGCCGGATCGCATGGCGCAACTGGCAAAATTCATACGCTCCACGTTCAAGCTCTACGCGGATAACGGCTTCGCGTATTTGGAAATAAACCCAATTGCGTTCGCCGGCGACAGGCTGATCCCACTTGACCTTGCGGCTAAGCTTGATGACACAGCCGGCTTCGAATGCAAGGGAAGATGGGACGACATCGAGTTCCCGGAGCCTTTCGGAAAGAGGCGGACTCCGGAGGAGGAATATATCCACCTGCTGGACGAAAAATCCGGCGCATCACTGAAACTCACCATTCTTAACCCCAAGGGGCGCGTCTGGACCATGATTGCGGGAGGAGGGGCGTCGGTAATCTATACGGACACAGTTGTCGGTTTGGGGTACGCGGGAGAACTCGCAAACTACGGCGAATATTCCGGCGATCCAACAACTGATGAGACATACGATTACGCAAGGACTGTAATCGATTTGATGACGCAAGAAAAGGACGAGCGCGGAAAGATACTGATAATCGGCGGAGGAATCGCGAATTTCACCGACGTAGCGAAGACTTTTGCGGGGATAATAAAGGCGCTGAAGGAATACGAGCGTAAGCTAATCGACAATAGGGTAAAAATCTACGTGCGGCGCGGCGGACCCAATTACCAAGAAGGGCTGAAGCAGATGCGCGATTTGGGACAGACCCTCAGCGTGCCGATCGAAGCGTACGGGCCGGAGACGCATATGACTAGTATTGTCAGAATTGCACTCGGAGGCGGTCAGTGATGGTAGACGCAAAACCAGATTATCTTTTGTTCGACAAGAACACCACTTCGATAATATACGGCTACCATCAGTACGCGATACAGAGAATGCTGGATTTCGACTACGTCTGCGGGCGCACTAGGCCATCGGTGGCCGCGATCGTAAATGTGGAGTGCAGCGGATGGCACAAGGCGTTCTTCGGCAAGAAGGAAGTGTTGGTGCCCATGTACACAACAACTAGGGAAGCGGCGCAGATGCATCCGGACGCGGATGTTTTCATAAACTTCGCCTCCTATCGCTCTGCTTATCCTACCACAAAGGAGGCTCTTGAAATCCCGACGATATGGACGCTCGCAGTTATCGCTGAAGGCGTTCCTGAACGCAGGGCGAAGGAGCTGGCGATGTTGGCAAAGCAGAAAGGCAAATGGATTATCGGGCCTGCAACCGTAGGCGGGCTTATGGCAGGGGCGTTCAAGATAGCCAACACTGGCGGAACCATAGACAACATAATCGCATCAAAGCTGAACCGTCCGGGGTCTGTTGGGTTGGTCTCCATATCCGGCGGCATGAGCAATGAGATGAATAACATAGTGGCACGAAATAGTGACGGTGTTTACGAATCGATAGCCACAGGCGGAGATGTTTTCCCCGGCTCCACCCTAATGGACCATCTGTTGCGCTACGAGGCCAACCCCGAAATAAAAATGCTCGTCTGTCTCGGAGAACTAGGCGGCAATGAGGAGTACAGGATCTCAGATGCGCTGAAATCGAAGAAAATCGCAAAGCCGCTCGTCATCTGGGTGACTGGAACTTGTGCCAAAATATTCACAACCGACGTGCAATTTGGGCACGCTGCCGCAAAGGCGGAGGGCATAGAGGAAACGGCGGACGCAAAGAATAAGGCGCTTTCCGAAGCTGGAGCATACGTTCCCAAATCGTTCGACGACTTCGGAGAGAAGATAAGGGAAGTCTACGAGCAACTGAAGGCGAAGGGGACAATCGTGGAAAAGCCGGAACCTGCGATACCTCAAGTGCCAGAGGATTTCTCGGCTGCGCTGAAGGCTGAGAAGATACGCAAGGCCCCCAACATAATATGCACGATAAGCGACGACAGTGGCCAGGAACTCACGTACGCCGGATATCCAATCAGCCAAGTGATTGAGAAGGGATTTACCCTTGGCGACGTTATCGGTCTGCTTTGGTTCAAGCGTAAGCTGCCGAGATACGCGTCAGATTTCATAGAGATGGCGCTGAAAATTATGGCAGACCACGGGCCCTGCGTTTCGGGAGCTCACAATGCGATCGTCACGGCGAGAGCTGGAAAGGACATGATGAGCTCCGTTGCCTCCGGCATACTCACAATCGGGCCGAGATTCGGTGGAGCAATCGACGATGCCGCGCGCTATTTCAAGAGCGCCTACGAGAGGAAACTTACGCCCAAACAGTTCATGGACGAAATGAAAGCGCAGGGAATCAAGATTCCGGGCATAGGACACCGCGTCAAGAGCGTACAGAACCCCGACATGCGGGTGACCTTGCTCAAGGCCTATGCGAGGAAAAACTTCCCTGCAACACCTCTGCTTGACTACGCTCTCAAGGTGGAGAAGTTGACCACCGAAAAGAAGAATAATCTGATCCTGAACGTCGACGGGTGCGTGGGAATCCTCTTCATGGACATGATGATGAACAGCAAGGAATTCAAGAAGCATGAAGTGGAAAGCGTATTGGAACTGGGATACCTTAACGGCCTATTCGTGCTTAGCCGCACCATCGGAATGATTGGCCACTACCTAGACCAGAAGCGTCTCAAGCAGCCATTGTACCGACACCCATATGACGACGTGACGTACATGCTCCCAGAAGTAAGACAGGAGTAAAAGAAGCGATAAAAATGCGCGCGCGGAGGATCGGCTTTTGTCTTCGACCAATCTGGATGAGCTGTCCAAGCAATATCGATTTTCCAAAGATGTCTTAGTAGAGTTCGGCGAAATATACCCAGAGCAACTCAAGGTTGTTATTAAGGCCCTAAGAGAACCTGGCACCAAGTACTATTTCCGAGTTAACACGCTTAGAGCCGCTCCAGAAATCGTCCTTGAACGACTCAAAGCCAGGGGATTAAATGCACTTCAAGAGCCTTCTGTGAGCCATGTCTTATATTTCGAAATCAGTGGGCCGAATCCATTACCAACTACTGAATACCGTTTAGAAGTTGACAAGAATACAGCTGAATCAGTCTTGTTGGGCGCGAATGTCTACGCCCCAGGCGTTACCGCATGTCAAGGACTTCGTCTTGGCTCGAAGGTAACCGTAACCGACAAACATGGTCAGGCAGTTGGGGTTGGAATTTCCAAGATGAATGAAAAACAAATCCTAGGTCTCAGGAAGGGTATTGCAGTTGAAATCACAACTCCAAAATATGTTGTTCCGAACATGAGAGCGAGCCCTGAGTTCTTGGAGGGACTCATATTTCCTCAATCGTTACCCGCCATCATTAGCGGTCTTGTTCTTGGTCCTAGCCCGCAAGATGTCGTGGTTGACCTTTGCGCATCTCCGGGTGGAAAGACCACCCACTTAGCTCAGCTCATGAGAAACAAGGGCAAGATCATAGCCATTGATAGAAGTCAAGAGAAAATTTCCCGGTTGCGTGAAACCATCGGAAGGTTGCATGTAAAGAATGTGACTCTACTGTGCCATGATAGTCGCTACGTCGATCGCGATTATCCGAATTTGCGCGCTGACAAGGTATTGGTTGATCCACCTTGTAGTGCTTTGGGTCTTCGGCCAAGCGTGTATGAGGATTCTACAAAGGAAGATATAATCAAGCTAGCCCGATATCAAAGGCAATTCCTCAAGGCTGCTGCCAATATAGTGAAATCCGGTGGGCTCGTTGCCTACTCAGTCTGTACGATGACTAAAGAAGAATGTGAAGAAAATACCAAGTTTGTCATAGATGAATGCGGCTTGGAACTGATCAAACAACCAATAATTCTGGGCTCTCCGGGAGTGGAGAGACTCTGCTTGGGAGCCAATCTAGCTCAGAGGTTTGCGCCTCATATTCACGATACTTCTGGTTACTATATCGCCCTCTTCCGCAAAACATGAGGTCTTAACGGAGAATTTCACACAATTCCTACCTCATGTCCCTTAAGGAGCTTGACCCGTCCGAATTGAATCACGGATATCTCGGCCTTTGCGGGGGTGGCTACTTGCAGGTAACCTCTGTCGTAATCCAACTTCATTATTGTCCCCAAACCTATGAATTTTCTTTCATGATCCAGCAGTCCAACTAGGAGTCCCTTCTCGATGCCTTCCTTTGAGAAATTGGCGTCTTTTCCATCAAAAGCCTTGGTGATGCAAGTCATCGGCATTTGAGGACTCCTATCAGACGCAGCTTCTTCAAAATGCTTAGCCAAGCATCCCAGATATTTCTCGAATTTCTTCTCTTTCTCCGCGGGAGCTGGTTGTTCAAAATTGATGCCTAGGAATTCCATCTTTACGTTCATTAATTGGATGGTTCGAAGAGTTGATCCTTTGAGGCATTTTCGATAGCCTTGCTCTCTGAGAAGCAGTCTATCTTCTCGCCCACGTTCCCGGACCATTTCTGAGACTTGCAGGATGAAAACGCCCCTCTTTCTTATGGATTCAAGGATTGTTTTCATTTCCTCCTTTTCTTGTATAGCTATCACGAAGTCTGGTTCAATCTCCTTTACCATTGTTGTCTTGTAATTTCGCGCAAGCTCGCTCTGAATCCATCCGTCTGTGTCGATTATGATCAAATCCGCACACTTGTTCTCGGCATCGACCTTCAGATTCCGCAAACATCTAATGACAATATTTCCAACGGTGCTTGGGCTGATGATTCCTACAAAATATGTCTTCTCTGGTTTTATTCTGAAGAGGTCAACGATGGGGCACTCAACAAGCCCTAGACTTAATGTAGTAGGTGGCCCTATGTTAGCCTGTCCGAGGTCTCCATCTATTACCACGACCTTCAGATCCTTGCTCAAAGCCTTGTTAGCGAGATACGTGCAGAAGGTAGTTTTGCCACAATCTCCTCCTCCGAGAATAAGGGCCGTTCCTCTCTCTGTGGTTATTCTTTCGGCTACTGTCATCCATGTCTCTGGAATTGCTTTCTCTGCGACCTCGGTCCAAGTTGCATCCTTTCCCAAATTCACTTCTAGACGTGACCCATCCATAGACTCGATCGGAATCCTTCTTCCTTTTCTGACACTCAACTTGCTCTGAGGGGTCCATACATTTCCCAAGATTTCCACTCTACCCTGTAGCAGGGTAACCACAGCCGGTCCGTCGATCGTCAACGTGCGTCCAGGTGTCAGTCTCAATTCCATGACTTTCAGCTTCTCAAGGTCTTTCCTCGTTTTTCAGCTATTCTTATTGCTGGTTTTTCATCCAGAGATATCGGTCGCGATCTGTTTTTGGGCGTTCTGTTAGTTCCTTTCTCGTCAACCAATTCTAGAACAACATCTCTTGGAAGATTATCCTCAATCTTCTTTATTATGTGTCTATGATACTCTGTGGAACCATTTCCAACCCTAATAACGAGTTTATCAGCTTTGAAACTCCTTAGGAACCGTGATATGTCCGCAATGACCTCTTCGGCCCTTCTCCTCTTTTCGGTTCTTAGAATTATTCCATCTCCTAAGAGAGCAACTCCTATGGTCTTGCCTGGGTCAATGCCAATACTCAACTCACGAAAAGAGCTCTTGCTGAGTAGAATCATTGTGGCCATATCCACTACTGCGGAAGGATCAGCTCTTTCCGTATAAGCCAGTACATTAACATGGGTGAAGAGTTTCACCTCTTCTTGAGAAGTCAAAACAACCTTAATGCTAACGGGAATTGGATCCCCTGGTTTCAGACTGATGAACGGGAGGTGTCTTCTCTTGAGCTCATCGACGAGGAGAAAGTAAACCTTCCCAAAAAGGGTTGAGATCGCGATCTCTGTTGCCATAAGCTCCACCATATAGACTCTTGAAACCTCAAATATATTCTCTTAAATACAGAGTTTGTGATGACTATAAACGATGATTGCGGAAAATCGAATAGCCTATACAGGTTGCAGTTCAATAGACAAGCTGCTGGTTGGAGGTTTCCCCACTAAGGCAATATCTCTCGTCTACGGAGAAGCCCATGTGGGAAAAACCACCCTAGCGATGCAGTGTGCCTTGGCCGCAATGAAAAGAGGGTTCAAGACGATCTACATCGACTCGGATAATGCCTTCTCGGTTCCGCGCCTCGAACAATTAGCCATTTTGTCAGGTCCAGATTTTCTTCGGCAATTTCTTCTTACGTCTCCTAGGAATTTCAGAGAACAGTCAGAAACCCTAGAAGAAATGGAAAAATATGTTGCCCCCGAGACTTCTCTGATTGTAATAGATACCATCACTTCTCTCTACAGAATGGAGATCGGTGCTCATTCAAGAACCTTCAGGATGAATAAAGATCTAAATCGCCAACTTGCACATTTATCAAAAATGTCTAAAGAGAAGGACTTGGTTGTCCTTCTCACCAGCCAAGTTCATTTTGCCTTTAAGAAGGGCATTATTGAACCTCCAGCCTCTAGAATCTTGAACTATTGGTCTGATTTGATTATGCAGTTGAAGCAAGCCCCTGGTATGGGCATGAGAGAGGCATTGCTAAAGAAATATCGTGGTAAGATAGCAAATAAAGTCTGCAGTTACAAATTGACTGAGTTTGGCATTAGTGATGTCTAGAAATCCATAAGATTTTATGTTCAGGTAATAGAACAATCTAAAATCAATTTGGCTGAAGTTGAATCCTTTGGACATCTTCCAGATCGCGTTGACACTTTACGGTTTTTTGCCCGTCTATCTAGCCAACGCTACTCCAATATTGACAAAGGGCAAGATTCCATTGGATATGGGCTACAACTTCATCGATGGAAAGCGACTGTTCGGTCAAAACAAGACTCTGAGGGGTTTTGCCGGGGGCTTAGCAGCAGGGACCTTGGTAGGAATTCTCCAAGGTTGGCCTTTGAGGGGTTTTTTGCTCTCCTTGGGGGCGCTTCTAGGTGATCTCGGAGGAGCCTTTCTAAAGAGGAGACTAGGAATGAAACCTGGAGCATCACTGCCAGTAGTTGATCAACTCGATTTCGTAGGAGGCGCTTTTCTGCTAGTTTCTCTCATCAATACCCCTACCTTCACTGAGGTTCTTCTCATAACGATCTTGACCCCAATTATACATCTGAGCACGAACATTGCAGCTTATCTTCTGAATCTCAAGAAGGAGCCTTGGTAGAAGAGCTGTTATGCTGACGTTGTGCTAGTGTTAAGCTTCAGGTAAAGTGCGTACTCGAAGCCCAAGATGGATATAACTATCAACACCGTTCCTATTAGGAGCAGAACAGTGGCTTGCTTAGGTTTGAAGGCATATCTGGTGCTCCGATAACAGACAAAGGTTCCTGCAATCCCCAGAGTGAGCATGAACATGGAGAAGATGCTCTCATTCCAAGTCTGGGAATATAGACCTGGATAAATGAAGAGCCAGCCACTAGAACTGGGCAACAGGGCTAAGGGGTGCTCGAGAAGATCGAAAACTCCTCCACCTAATATGAATATTGAAACTGCAATGATTATCCCAGTTAGAAGCACAGTTGAGGGCTTGAACAGACCGACTCTAGGGATATTGAGTTTCCTGAGGCGCCGCCCTATCCCTGAATACCTCAATCTATCTGCAAGAGATGTCATCCAGGCAAGTCCCTATGGCAAATAGCATGAGATGTTTTTTAAAGGTTTCTTAACCCTTCTTCGTTTTCAGTCTTTGGGCTACTTCCATTGCCCAAAAACCCGTGAATTCGTTTTCAATCACTTTGCCCAAATATTCATCCCAAGATAATTCCGTTGCGCGTTGCCAAATATCGTAAGTTTTTACGAGGTTTTCATAGGCGGATTGATGTCTCTTGCAGTACTCTGTCTCATCGTTCGTTCCGCACACTACGCACATTATTGCCTCTTCCCCCATTTCTCTTTTGAAGGACAGTGGATGTTGATGCAGAGGCTCCAGGGCTTGCTTTTCTTCCTTCTGACAATTACTGTCGGGTAGCCGCAAGTATGACAGAGACGGTGGCTAGGCCGAATGATCCCATGTTGAGGCAAAGGTGCAGAGAATGAGCATGTCCCGCTCTGGTAATTGGAGCAGCCTATGAAGACCTTTCCCGTTGATCTAGACCTTATCATGAGGAGCTTTCCTGTTCTGCAGCTCGGGCAACTCGAAACCGCGACCTTGTCAAGCCATGCCCTCCTTTTGGCTTCGGTCAGACGGGCCCCAATTCGCCTTTCATCCGTTCTTATTGTAGCCAAAGTCCTCCGTAGGAATGAGACTGCTTCGATTAGGACTTCTTCACGAGTCTTTTTTTCTTCCTCTATCAACTCCATGTCCTTCTCAAGTTTCCTTGTGAGGTCCACGCTTAAGATGTCCTGGCACATCTCCTCAAATGTATCTACCACACCGAACCCTAACTCGGTCATAGTGATTCTCTCGTCCCGAATGTAACCTCTCTCCATGAGGGTTTCTATGATATCCGCGCGCGTCGCCTTTGTCCCGATGTTCTGTTCTTCCATGAGCTTCAGCAAACTGGAAGGATTGTATCTTGATGGCGGTTGGACGAACTTCTTGTGAGCTGACAGATCGAGAAATATGATTCTTTGTCCTTCGGTTAGCGCTGGCATCGGGACCTCTTTAGCTGATGTGTATGGCATGTAAGACCTCATCCAACCCTCCTCCAGTATTCTGAATCCTTCCATAGAAAAGATGAATTCTCCGCAAGAAATCCTTGCTCTGGTGCGCTCCTTATGCGACGGAGTGGAGAAGACCGCCAGAAACCTCTTGACGATCAGGTCGTAAAGTCTGTGCTCCTCGGTCGATAATCTCCTTCTGGAAGGGTTTCCTGTGGGATAAATTGCTGGGTGGGCAGGGTCAGTCTTTGTCCCCTCGTTGGGAATGAGTCGTCCACTCAAGATCTCGTTTGCCAGATCAGAATACTCGACCAGGCCACCTAGACCCATAAGGATATTCCTGTACCCTATTGATGGAGGTAGCTTCTGGCTGCCCGTTCTGGGGTAGCTTATCAAGGCCTCCAAGTAGAGACGTTCAGCCAATGCCACGGTCCTCGATGGGAAGTAACCGAAGAGGCGATAGGCTTCTGCCTGGAGGCCTCCAACATCAAACGGTGGAGGAGGTTTCTCATAATACTTCTTCGCTTCCACAAGGTCCACTAATCCCTCTTTCCCGTTACAAGCATTCACTATTCTTTGGGCTTCGTCTCTCGTGTCTATCTTTTCCTTGTCATATCTGACAGAAAATGTTTTTCCATCGATCTCAACCGCACACTTGAGACTCCAATAAGGGATAGGCACAAAATTGTTGATCTCCCTCTCCCTTTCGGCTAGTGCCTTCAACGTAGGTCCCTGAATCCTGCCAATGCTGAGAGCCGAATACTTATCACTGGCTGTATATGCAGCCTTCATCATCGCTCTGCTCAGGTTTATGCCGTAAAGCCAATCCACTTCATGCCGCGTCTTCCCCGCCTCGATCAATGAGAAGTCGAGAGTGGGTAGAGGATTGTCATAAGAATGGGCCAATTCGTCCTTTGTTAGGGTAGAATACTTCATCCTCTTCGACTTTCTCGTCACATCGCCTAAAGCGTATTTGAGTATGGAGAAGCCGATCAGGCTGCCTTCAACATCATAGTCGCACGCATTGATGAAATCATCTGCTTCTTTTCCCAGATCCTGAATGATCTCGATCCATGCCCGTTGGTACTTAGAGTTTCGCTCTACCGTGAACTTGGGTACCCAATTGAAGGAGAAAACTGGGTAATGAAATCGCCCCGCATCCTCAGCTGCTACTGTGTATAGATGACCTATCGACGAACATGCCACGAACTCCTTCCCTTTTCTTGAGCCGATGTAATAAGGGACCCCATTTCTAGCATGTTTGGCAGGTCTCCCTTTATCGTTCAATGCCTCAGCGATCCTTGCAGCCGCATCTGGCTTCTCGGCTATGATCAGGGTATACGTCAACCATTCAGACTTTCCTTAAAATTCGTGCGCTATTTGCTCAGGATGTCTTCTTTCTCAAGGTTACGTTAAAATATTGCTCGCACATATTTTCTTCTAGCACTACTTGGCGTTCTTTATGCCGCAAAAGATCATCTGCAACAATTGTAAGAAGATTCTATACGAAGAACCAGAACTTAAATTCCCTCAGGAGATCATTCAAGAGCTTAATGGGTCTTGCCCCCATTGCGGCAAGAAGCTTATGTTCAGCTCCGAAAGGGTTGAAATATCACTCAAAAGCTAGGGCATTTCCCTCTTTCGGTCTTTCTTCCCCCAATTCCACCGTTCGAACCCCCTAATATATAGACATTCATCAGGGGAAATGTACATCGAGTCTCTCTTTATAGGCCTGTCCGTCATCATAACCGGTGCACCTCTGGCCAGTACAGCTGGGTTGCTCTCATTTGCCTCACCCATGACCAGTTGTGCCGCTGAGGCCAGATCGTCCGCTACAGCTCTGAGGGTCACCAGTAGCATTTTCCCATAGAGATCGTCTCTGCCTCGAATGTCATCCATGGGTTCAAACCCTGCGACTCCTAAAGCCAAGCCTATGGTCCCCATCCGCATAGGCATGACTCTGCTGTCTATGATAAGGACTCCAATTCTTCTTCCGAATCGCTTCATGATCTTCGATCTGGCTTTCTCGGCTGAGATCCAGGGGTCTTTCGGAAGGAGAATCACATGATCCGAAGGTGCGTTCGAGTGGTCTATTCCTGCGTTCGGCATCAACATATTATTCTTCAGCGTCAGAAGGATTCTTGGAACCCCGCTCAGCACCTCATCGGCTTCCTGCAAGACCAACTCGACGGTCTTCTCATCAACGTAATATTTTTTGGCCAGTTCTTTGGCTCTCGGGCTCGCTTTGACCTCTTTTAAATTGACAATCCTGCCCTCAGACGTGGCGACGATTTTCTCAGAGAGAATGAGTATGTCGCCATCTTCGAATGTCAAACTCTGAGCTTTCATTGCTTCTAAAATGATCTCCAGGTAGTCTTCCTTGGGCTTTATTAGCCTCGTGTGGATTGGAAAGAACTGCATCAAATTCTTGCCTTCAATCTAGTGCAAATTAGGAGATTTAAATGGTGGAAGCCTACGCGCTTATAACTTCTACTACTTTTTGGAGGTCCGCAACGCTATCAATGATCATGTCCGGATATCCGTTCTCTAGGGTACCTCGGTCGCAGAATCCAGTCAATACGCCGATCGTTCTTACCCCCGCTCTTTTGCCTGCAGCCAAATCAACGTAGCTATCGCCCACATAGAGTGATTCTTCTGCGTTGACCTTCAAGCTCGCGAGGGCTTTAAGAATTGAATCTGGAGCGGGCTTGTGGTTGTCCACGTCCTCTCTTGAAATGACCAGTTCAAGGAACTCGTGTAGGCCGAATCTACTTAGGTCATGGTCGACTTGATGTCTCGGAGCGCTTGTGATTACCGCTTGAATCGCCCCTTTTTTCCGGAAATACGAAAGAACGTCTTTGGTCCCTTCGATCAATTTGTACTCCATTGAGGCTACCCTCATATAAGCATCGAAATCTGTCTGGCAACCTTTTATTTTCTCCTCAGTCAAACCTTCGAATCTCTTGGCAAGCCCCTTCTGGAGTGGCATCCCGGCGATATTCATCAGCTCTTTGGTCTTGATCCTTGATAAGCCTCGACTCCCCAAAACCAGATTGATACCATCAAAGATGACCTTCTTTGAGTTCACTAGGGTCCCGTCATAGTCATAGAATATCGCTTTTACCTTGAAGATCATCGTCATACCTTCACGTCTTTTTTGCGCGGAATTCGTTGATTGATGAAGTTAAAGGCTTTGAGAGAGTCCTTTAAGTTATTGCAAATCTCAGGAGGGCGGCTATTCCACCAAGGGAAAGGAGTTTCTCGCCACCCTCATGCTCTGTACTAATGATGTGGACTTTTCCCTTCATCCTCTCGACGTCCTCGAGTAATCTCTCTGTACTATCCCTCTCCTCTCCCACTTTTCCTCTTATGTAAGTGTCAGCGACAAGGAGCTGATCTATCGCCCCCAAACATCGGGCTTCGTTGACTTCCTCAATGCCATAAGAAACTAGACCTCTTCCCGATGCTAGTCTGGCAAGCAGCTCCTCGATCAATGTCATCTCTTCATTCACCCGTAACTTCTTCAGAACAGTCGAAAGAACGCCTGACCTGACTGCCTCTTTGATTCCGCCCAAGCCGCTGCTGCTGACTCCGCTCAAAGCAATGATGTGGGCGGCTAGCTCACTCATCTTGTCCTTGGCGAATCGTGATAGATTTTCTTTGGCGAATCCTGGACCCACGATTATCACGGGGCCGCGGGTCTCGTTGTGCGCCTGTGAAATAGCCTCTAGAATACTCTTGTAGTAGGTGCCCCTGGCTTCGTCTCTTCCCTTGTCCTCCATCTTTCCAGGTAGTTTGGCCCTTATCTCAGCCTTCATCTTGATTCCCCTTTCATAGATTGCTGCTATCCCGCATTCCTCATCGTCAAGGGCAACCAGTATTACTGGAGGAGTATGCGACTCTGCGGAGACTTCGATTCGCTTCAACTGATGGCTGAACCATCGATCCTTTGTTATTGACAGTGAATTCTCGTTGGGAACAACGTTTATGGTGTGATGAGAGCCCTTGATCTCAAATTCCTCGGGGCAGTCTACTATTATGCCATGGATTCTAAGGCGGTTGACGCTCTGATCGAAGTAGACTTCCTCAACTCGCAGTCCGAGGACCATAGGTATCCTTCGGGGCTTAGAGGAGCTTGTCTCATCTCCGGAGGCCTTGATCTCCCTCGAGGTTCTTGAGTAAACAATGTCGCCCTTATCCAAGACATTATACAATGTCCAGAGGTCATCAAGGTTCGCTGGCAAAACGACCAACTTGCCGTGTTTGAGATCCCTCTCGAAAATCTTCAAGTATTAGCACTCTTCTGATGAATCATTCATAATGAACAGAGATCTATCGTGGTAGCTTTAAATAATATTCATTCGATTTCATTGATCTCACGCCTAACAATACCCCGATATTACTGCCTCCCCAGCCTCTTCTTGGAAGAGGCCTGATCTCATTCTCCTTCATCAACCATTCTAAATATGAGACGTTGCCGACAGAGACATCAAGAGTCAAGGCCTCCGAAATCCCATTATTAAGGATCTCGGAGATTCTGAACCAGTCTTTTCAATGAAGGCCCTTGTCCTCATCAAGAGCAGTGTCTCTCGTATGTCCTCGATCTTTCCCTTCAACAGGTAGATCGATCATACACAGGGGATTACGTTAGCACAAGCGACGAGTCTCTTCTCCAAAAGGTTCATGGCTATTTCTTACTCTTCGTCTTAGTTAGAATCCCTCACCAATAATATCTTGTAGTTCATCTTCCTTTTTCTAGACTCGCAAAGGATAATTATCACCCTTCGATTAGTATTCTCCTTCCCAAGGTAGTTTGCGCAATGGATTCCATCGAGCTATACACTGCTGCATTAGTCATAGTCGGCTTCTGGGTCTCTATTTACATACTCAGTAAGGCATTCAACTTCAAGCGGTTCAATCTCGAGTTGAAACCTTTCTATCTCCTTTGGAAAACAGAACGCTTGAACAAACTCCTAAGGAAGATCGCTCAGGTGTCGCCGAGGTTATGGCGTACCCTTGGGTCAGTAGGTGTAGCCATGGGAGTAGGTCTTCAAATCTATGCTTTGTACTTTATTAGCCAAAACCTTCTAAGCTTCATTTTCGTCCCGCAATCCGCTTCTCCCCTGGTCCCAATTGTGCCAGGTATTACGATTTCTCTTTACTGGGTTCCGTACCTCTTGGTGGGTCTCGCAATAAATCTCGCTGTCCATGAATTGGCTCATGGGATTTCAGCTCAGGTTGAGGGTATTCCGATAAAATCATCAGGCCTTTTTTTCTTTATCCTATTCCCGGGTGGATTTGTTGAGCCAGATGAGGATGTGCTCAGCAAGTCCAAGATGATTTCGAAACTCAGAGTTCTCGCAGCTGGGTCATCCTCCAATTTGATAATTGGAGTTATCGTTTTTCTGTTGACGACGTCCATGTACGCTTCCCCCTCGGGGATATTAATCACCGGCGTAGTTCAGGGAGGCAGCGCTGAAAAGGCAGGAATCATGGCTGGTGATATCATCTATTCCATTAACGGTACCATGACAAAGGACATCGGAGCTTTGTACTACTATATTAATGGGGTGAAGCCGGGGCAGGTCTTGATGTTAGACACTGACAGAGGAACTGTTCCGCTAACTACTAGCCAAGATCCAACCAATTCAAGCAGGTCTTTCATAGGAATTCAGAGAGATAACTACCTCCCCTCCGCATTAGATGTCTTCGGACACATAGTATCTTACGAGGCGTTCAATAGCTTGAATTGGACATTCATCGTTGCCTTGAGCGTCGCTATCCTCAACATGCTGCCGGTCTATTACTTGGACGGGGATGGCTTTTTGAGCAGTGCCCTAGAAAAATATGTGCCCAAGAAAAAAGAAAAGATACGATCTGCCATTTCAATGCTTTTCCTTGCCATTCTCATACTGAACATAGGGCTAAGTCTTCTGAAGTTGTATCTCTAGGGTCTTCAGGTTCTGATTATCATGGAGAATTGTGCGGCCTGTGAAAGGCCAAGCGTCTACTTCCGCATGTATTCTGGAGAAAAGCTCTGCAGGGGATGCTTTCTTCGCTCCATCGAAAACAAGGTGCGGGAAACTATATCCAAATATTCAATGATCAGACACGGCGAGAAGGTTGCTTTAGCCCTCTCGGGCGGAAAGGACAGCACAGCGCTCATCAGTATAATGGCAAAACTTGGGGCCCGGTTTCCTGGGTATGAACTCGTCGCTATTACGGTGGATGAGGGTATAGCAGGCTACAGGGATGAATCCATAAGGATAGCGCGAAAGCGCTGTTCGCAGCTGGGGGTAGATCACTTAATCGTCTCGTTCGAGGATTTGTATGGCTTCACACTGGATGAAATTAGGGAAGCTCTCAGGAGGGATGGAGTAGGTCTGGGTACTTGCTCTTATTGCGGTGTCCTAAGGAGAAAAGCCCTTAATTCAACAGCTAAGGCTGTGAAAGCCGATAAGTTGATTACAGCTCACAGCTTGGACGACGAGGTGCAGACGATATTGCTTAACGTCATCCATGGGGATATCCTTCGTCTTCCAAGAATAACGCCTGATGTTGAGAGGAAGATCCCCGGGTTGATTCCAAGGGTAAAGCCCCTACGGGAAGTCCCAGAAGAAGAGATAGCACTATATGCATTTCTCCGGAAGATAGAGATGCAAAAGACTCCTTGCCCCTATGCAAAGGAATCCATGAGAAATGACGCCAGAATGCTGATCAACACTTTTGAGAAGAAGCATCCAGGAACCAGGTATACTATGTTACGCTCATTTGAGAGGCTCTCATCATCCATAAGGACCTCCACCATAGCGGACATAAGGTACTGTAAGGAGTGCGGTGAACCAGCTGCAGCGGACATGTGCAAGACCTGCGAGATCCTTTCACATTTGAAGCCTGAATAAGTCGTCTTAGCTTCAGGTGCGAGATGCTTATATCGTTAAACCTCTTATTTCAGTCTCGGCGGTAGGATGGCTGGGGAGCTCGCTCTTCCCTGCAACCCGAAATGAGCGACACGCGGGAGCCTGATAACCTGGACGGAGGATCATTCTGAACAGGGAGGAAACCAACTCCGTGAAGATGAAATTCTATCCTGAGGGGCCGTTGGAAGGAGATACTCCTTTGTAGGAAGGAGGATTCCCCCTAACTGCTGAAACGGGTCAGGCCAGGGATGGAGCAGCCCTAAAGTGGACGGATGGCGCTCTCAGGGCTATGGAACGGATTTTGCGGATTGTGCACTTCCTTGGGATGGGTTTCAACGCCCAGGAGCTACCGCTACCTTCTTTCCATAATCCTTTGGATTCATCTTTGAACCTTTTCTAAATGCAATATCATAAGCTGCTCTTCATCGACCTCTCTGGCGCCTCACTTTCAGATTTCCAATAATATGAGAAATACGAAGCACGTATGAGAGTAAGCTTAGCAGCCAAACCCATCAGCTCGAGGCTATCTTCGGCAGACGTCTTTATTTGACAGCGTTCATCCATATTGATTTGGTCATCGATCTTCAGGGTGCGCATTCTCTCGGACAGGTAGAAGCCATGGCTATGAGCACTCATGATCAAAAAGGAGATCAGTTGCAAGACTTCTTTGTGACCACTTCGATAGGTTGAGTGATGAATCTTTCGATCATTTGAAACCGAGTTTACTGATTCAGGCTTCGCTTTCCTCCAAAATTCATTTTGCAGAATTGAATCCAGATGAGTCAGTATTTGCTGATTGTCCGGTGTGTCTTGATTGCTGCAACTCTTTTATACAAGTGAACAATATCGTTAGAAACTTGAAGCGCATTTCGATATGCGTTACGGATGGATATTGCGACTTGCTGGGGTGCCCTAGTCTGGTAGGGGGCAGATTGAACAAGCTTAGCCCAAGCCTGCTAGCCACCTAGGGTTGAAAGCCTGTGGGCCGTTGAAACAGTCTGCGGAAGCCCGCGTGGGTTCAAATCCCACCCCCGGCGCCACTTTAGAATCAATTGAGAGCGTTTGTTTTTGCATAAACAAGATGTCTCATCAGATCCAGAAGGAAAAAGAGTAAATATATCATTCATAGGAATGAAATCTATCATAAGGGCCGGTCGTCTAGCCTGGTCAGGATATCTGAGTTGGGCCTGAAGCTGCCCTTACAAGGCAGAGGTCGCCGGTCCGAGTCCGGCCCGGCCCACCATGTTCAAGACCTTTTTGTCTGTCGCAATCTTGGAAGGAACTAGGGCATGAAGAGGTACACGTGGAAAACATGGTCCCAGTGCAGCGATCAGGCCTGGTGCCTCAGTTCCACTCTTGCAGACGATCACATGTTCTAACAAACCCAAAGAATCTATTCTAACAATATCCCTCGAATGGCCAGTTCTTGCCAACGCCTTTTTCAATTCCTCATGAAAAGTTCCAGTCACGATGACTCTTTCCAAGCCTGATTTCAACCATCGTCTGTACGTTCGCCTCTGTCTATCTGTCAGCTTTGCTGTTATCTCCCTCTTCTCTGAGTCTATCTTTGAGATTTCGATCGATAGAGGGAGGTCATCATAAAGAGCGTATGCCCTTATTAGTCCGCGGATCGACATGTTCTCTCTGCCAACGAGTTGATCCCTCAAAGTACGGAGAGGAATCAATGCATCTGAATACTCTCTGGATGTCAAGCCTAGATCCAAGTACAAGCCATAGCCTACCTTGCCCGAATCAACGATCCTGCCAACCGTATTCACGCCAATTGACTTCTCACTCAATGCTTGAAGGGCTATCCCGAATTTGCCTCTGATGTAGTTTAGTGCTATTTCTTCATCTTCACCGTTCACTAATATCTGCACAAATCCCCGTTTCGATACGTTGAGAATTTCAGATTTCAGTCTCAGGTCTGAAGAGAGAGATTTCATAGCCATCGTTAAGTAACGAAGAACTCGTTCTGAATAAGGGCCATAGACCCTTGTTATGAGGGTGACTTCAACCATTACTTGCTGTCCTTCAGGATGTCGCTGAAAAAGGTATGGAGAGCTCGAAGTCTACCTATGGCTGGATGATCGTTCCCAAGCTGCCTTGAGAATTTGCCTATGGTTTCATCGATCTTAACCTGTCGATCGCCCTCGATCAGTTTGTCTGCATATGATACTATCTTCTCCTCCAAGGTCACAGGGATGTAACTCCTTTCGGGGATTTCCAGAACCTTTGCTTCCTCCTTTGAGATCCCACCGCCAACATGTCTCTCAATAATCGAAATGATTGGCTCTGATAGCCTCATTGATCGTGCAATCTCTCCCCCGATCACCGAATGTCTGATGCCGTGGGTTTTGGCTCTGCCGAGATCGTGTAAGAGTCCGCCGATCTCGACTACCTTAATATCAACCTTTAAACCCTTTTTGTGGCATATTTGAGCTATCTCCTTAGCTAATTTAGAAACCGCGATACAGTGATTTATGACCTGCTCTGAGCAACCTGAATTTCGTAGTATCTGTACCGCCTCCTTCTGAGAGGGAACCTCCACTTACTCATCCAACTCCTTCTGGAGAGTCTCAATTCTCTCGGACAAAACCCTAATCAAAGAAGAGTTATCAAAGTGCTGAAGCGGCCTACCGCATGAAGGGCATCGGAAAACAACTTCCATAGCTTCTTCGAAGGTTATCTCTTTGCACGTTGGGTTATTGCAGTAATAGAAGTCGTGTTTCTTTTCGTATTCAAGTCTTATCTTTAGCTTTTCTAAACATTCTCTCTTGCGGTTCTTAACGAACCCCTCGAGTTGACCCATCTGGAGACTCCACCAAAAAATGAACCAGCCGGTCTTCTCATCTCGCAATCGCTCACATGTTATCAGAGAACTATCATAAAGCTTGTATAGGATCTTGCGAACTACGTTCAGCTTCAGTCCTGTTGCCGTAGCAATCTCATCGTCGGTGACCCGATCCTTGGAGGCTAGATACTTCACAACAGCTATGGCTTCCTCGCCGCCCAGAATGTTGGTCACCTTAAGGAGGAGTTCTTCTCTGATCCCTGTAAGCAAAGCCATACCCACCTCCAATTAATCATTAGTGAATACTATTTCTGTGACTTAAGTTCTCTCTAACCCACTTTCCCTAACCACTAACTTCCCCATGCGTTGAGGAATTATTCTCAGTTCAGCGTCATCAAACTTCTTATTAAACTCTGCGCCCTCGAAGTACCTGTCTAAAAAGATGCAGAGGGCGGCCACTTCGGAGTGGGGTTGCTGCGTAATCGAGATATTGTAGTCAGCTAATTCATAGATCGAAGGAGGTACCTTCTGACCACCGACAACGATTAGTTTGTCTTTTGGGGACAACTTTATCTCGCCAATAAGATCTTGAATAGGTAAACCATACATGGTCAAGTGTATGATCTCTCCCCCTTCTTCTTTCCAAGATTTTAGGTAACTCTTCCAATTGACTCCCGTCCCGATCGAGAAACGCCCGCCAAAGTGCTTTGTTACTGATTCTGCCCTAGTCTCAAGTTCCGCGTCCTCAAAGTCGAAGGTTATGCCTGCGGCTCCGAAAGCTCTTGAAACGAGGACACAATGCATGTCAATTCTCTTGTCTCTTTCTGGTCTGTGTCCTATCTTCATAACATGCAGTTTTGGCAAAATGGGCCACATCAATAGTTGTTGATCAATGTTCTCATGTTACCTGCAGCCTTTTCACACTTGCCTCTAATGACCTCAACAAGTCTGAAAGGTGCTTCCAAGTCAATCTCGACAAACTTGCCAGAGTAGCTAATGCTTTTTACGTATGTCTTTTCATGAAGCCACGAGACCAGCCCCAATGACTTGTCCCCTATGGGTAGTTTTAGGAAAAGCTTTGAATAGACTTCTAAGCGCCTAGCAACCTCAATTCTTAGGGCTTCAATATTGGTCTGCTTCAAAGCTGAGATGAAGATAGGACTTGGAGTGAGCTGCTCGAGAGCTCTTTCTTTTCGAACCAGTTCCTCGGTTGAGACCAAGTCCATTTTATTGAAAGTCGTGATTATCGGTATTCCTTGCGCTCCTATGTTCCTTATCGTCCGGAGGCAAGTTTCCAGCTTCATCTTTATCGTCTCCAAGAGTTCACTGCCGTCCACAACCAAGATTACAGCATCGGAGAATATCGTCTCTTCGAGAGTTGATTGAAACGCCTCAACTAGCTGAACTGGTAAGCGATCTATGAATCCGACAGTGTCTATCAACAATACCTTCTTGTTTTGTAGATCGGCGCTGCGAATCGTTGTGGTTAAAGTGGTGAAGAGTTTAGACCCTACTGCCTTGTTTTCTCCCGCCATCAAGTTGAAGAGCGTCGTCTTCCCAGCGTTTGTGTACCCTGCAAATGCAACTAGGGAAAAGCCTGACGCCAGCCTGCGACTCCTTTGGACTGATCTTTTTCCTCTTATGTCCTTGAGTTCCTCTTTTATGTGGGACATCTGTCTCTTTATCGCGTCATAGTAGACGTCAACCTCATATTTTCCCAGACCATAGAACCCTGGTTGCTCTCCATGTTTCGCGAGATTTACATTCTCTCTGGCCCTAGCCAATTGGTATTGAAGTTTGGCTAGCTGGATTTGAAGAAGTGCTTCTTTAGTTGACGCCCTTCTACTGAAAATTTCGAGAATCAGCAGAAATCGATCTATGACCTCTCTCCCAGTTAATTTGGCTAAATTGTACTCCTGCAGGGGCTTCATGGTATTATCAAAGATTATTTTATCGCACGCTCTCTCTTTCACAAGTCGGGCCAACTCTTGGGCTTTTCCAACTCCAATTTGATATTTAGAACCAGGTTCCCTAACCTGTTCCATGGAACCAACAACCGAGTATCCAGCTGCTTCGGCTAGACTCTTCAGTTCTTCAAGGTTCTTAGACTCTTCGCGAGTCCTCCGTTGAACGATGATTGTCCTTAACGAATTTCTGTCCTCCCTTTGATCATTTTCGACGTTTTACAGCCACGACGTCTCCAAGAGTGACTTCAGAAGTGCTCGGTTCCTTCAATGGCTCAGAAGGCACAGAAACATCCCCCAACAATTTGATCTTTAGAGCATACTCGATTTTCTTTGTGAGCTTTATGTCTGGGACCAATTTCTGGCTCTCTACACGTTGAATGACTGACACCTTTTCGTTTAGGATCTTCCCCAGCTCCTCATAGCTGATACCCAATTTCTCTCTAGCTTGTCTAATCTTTAGACCAAAGCCTTCAGTGACTTCTAATTCTTCACCTACTCTTTCTCTAGACATCCCTGACGCAGTTCTTATCTTTGGCTTAACCGTACTCAAGTGTGGTGGGTTTGACAGTCTGATAGTCTCGCCAACCTTCCATCTTCCACTGGAATGCTTGCCACATTCCACGCAAACTATGAGTTTCGCTTTATCCACTATAGCATTTACTGGCCTACCTCTAATCGGTTGACCGCAAATCTCGCAATTCATAGAAACTCCACCTGAAATCTAGTTGGTAGAATTAGTCATTTCTACGTTTTAGCATTTCTTGTCTTGATCCGTGGACCGCAAAGGGTTCATGAAAATGTTATGTCATATGAATACCTAGGTTTTTGATCTAACTTAAAAGGGCATTCCACAAGTAATACAGCTAATGCAACTTCTAAGAGGAATGCTGTATTGTCCAATTCTCCAGATCATCTTCGAAAGATCAGATCCATAGCCGACTATCAATTGAGGAGAGGAGCAGGAGAAGCTCTTTTCCCAAAGGGAGTCACAGTAGACCTTTCCCCAACCACAAAAAGGATTCGTTTCATCTCTCTGAATGGTGAACTCCTGGCAACCCTCAAACCAACAAATAGCCTCTTCGCACTTACGTTAGCGGGAGCGTCTAGGCTATTGAAGGAGTTCAAACCCGTAACACTCAGGGTCATCATAAACAAGGACGTTGAGGAAGTCATCAGGCATGGCAACAACGTCTTTTCCAAACACGTGATCTCAGCCGATAACGAAATAAGACCCTTAGATGAGGTCCTAGTGGTCAATTCAGGAGACACGTTGCTGGCAGTTGGAAGGGCCATTCTGACAGGTGAAGAGATGTTAGCCTTTAAGAGGGGGATTGCCGTAAAAATAAGGCGAGGCGTCGATGGAGGAAACCACGAATGAAAAGGATGAACCAAAGAAACGCCATGAGGATGATGCGCCAAATGGGAATGAAAATGGACGAAATTGGTGGCGTGAAGGAAGTTGTTATCAAGCTCTCGGAAAGAGAACTGGTCATTGAAAAGCCTTCTGTGTCGGTCATAAATATGCAAGGTCAGCGGATCTATCAAATCGTTGGTGAGAAAACTTCTGAACGACCTTTAGAGGGCGGAGCTGAGGTGACGCCAACCATAAAAGAGGAAGATGTGCTCCTCGTAGCTCAGCAAGCTAATGTCTCGCCTCAAGAATCGAAAAAAGCATTGGAGGAGACCGGGGGCGACCTAGCTCAAGCCATAATACTCCTGAAAACCAGATAGAATCCTAGAATTGCTTCAAGACGTCGCCCTTTTCCATGATTCGACCACAGTAATGGCATTTCAAGCGTAGATCTTCATCATCTTCCACCAAGAATGATGATTTTATTGGTTCCCTGCTATTGGATATACAGGTTGGATTGGCGCATCTGACCATTCCATATATTTGAGAAGGCAATTTCACTACCTTCTTTTCAATAACCTCAAAGTTTCTTACGATATTTATTGTTGCGTGGGCTGCTATCAATGCTATCTTATCGACCTCCTCAGGTTCCAATTCCCTGCCCTCGATCTTCACAATGTCCTTCCTTTTCAACCTCTTGCTAGGCACATTCATCAACACGCTGACGGTATAGCCCTCCTTACCAGTAACACCCAGAATCTTTAGGACATCAAGAGCATATCCTGCAGTTATGTGATCAATAACGGTTCCATCATGTATTTTCTTGATCTTCAGTTGCTCACGGCTCGAATCATAACTCATATTCCAGAAGCCCCCTTTCCTACTATCCGACATCTTCCATAAATAATATGCTTTGTGTTTCTGCAATCCGGCAGAAAAAAGGGAGTCACTGGAAGATAAATAAATATGTAACTTGGAGTTCTAACATTCAGAACGGGTGGAAATATGGGCAGTATAAGTTTCAAAGGTCGTGATATAATCTCCATAAATGACCTGACAAGAGAAGAGACTGATTACATTCTCTCTATGGGTGATCAAATAGAGAATCTCTCTGCGAAGGGATCTGCGAATCTCTGTGGTAAGATATTGGTCACCCTATTCTTCGAGCCAAGCACGCGAACAAAGCTGAGTTTTGACACAGCCATGTACAAACTTGGTGGTCAAGTTGTGGGATTCGCCGAGCCAAAGGCTAGCTCTGTTGAGAAGGGCGAAACTCTCAGCGATACTATAAAAGTGGTAGAGAACTACGGTGACGTCATAGTCCTGCGTCACCCACTCGAAGGCGCTGCCAGACTCGCGGCAGAGGTCGCTTCGGTTCCAGTAATAAACGCTGGCTCAGGCTCTGAAGAGCACCCAACCCAAGCTCTTCTAGATCTGTACACCATGAAAAAAGAGGAGGGCAAAATCGATGGCTTGAACCTAGCTCTAGTAGGTGACCTGAGGTACGGAAGAACCGTGCACTCTTTAGCCTATGCCCTATCCATGTACGACGTGAATCTGAAGCTTATTTCACCAGACCAACTAAGGATGAGACGAGAGGTTCTTGATCATATTAGCAAGAGAATCTCAGTGCAAGAAGGCAATAGCCTTAATGACCTTCTCCCAGATCTAGATGTCGTTTATATAACAAGAATTCAAAAAGAACGTTTCCCAGATCTAGCTGACTACGAAAAGATCAAAGGTTCTTACAAGATAACGCCTGAGACTCTGAAGGGTGTAAAAGATAACTTGATCATTATGCATCCATTGCCCAGAGTGGATGAAGTAGACCCAGCGATTGACTCAACACCGTATGCAATATACTTCAAACAGGTTAAATACGGTTTGCTGATCAGGATGGCCTTGCTTTCCATGGTATTGGGCACGATCTAGTCGAAAAAAGAGAGAAAATGTGCAACAAAAACACTCGGCTGGTGAACTTTCACTCTGGTAAGAAACGCCAGATCCTGAAGCGTTTGGAAGAGTTTAGGCATTTGTTAGATGAGAGCGAGGAGAGAATTTTCGCGGAACTCTCCTTCTGTATATGTACCCCTCAATCCAAGGCAGTAATATGCTGGCGCGCTATCCTAGGACTGATGAACAACTCTCTGCTATATCATGGTTCGAAAGAAGAAATCAGCGCCTTTCTAAGAGGAATTCGATTCCATAATAACAAAGCTAAGTACATCGTCGAAGCTAGGAATTTCTTCACCAAGAAAGGTCACCTCAATATAAAAAGCATAATGAAAAATGCCAACAATAGCCTGAGATTGCGGGGTTGGTTAGTCAAAAATGTGAAAGGCATAGGCATGAAAGAAGCAAGTCATTTTTTGAGAAATATAGGCTTAGGAGAAGATCTAGCCATATTGGACCGCCATATAATGAGGAATTTGGAGGAGTTAGGTGTAATTGAAGGCGTCCCAAAAGGTCTCTCTAAGAGAACATACCTACAAATAGAGAACAGTATGATGGTCTTCTCCAGGACTATTGGTATTCCCATGGGTGAGCTTGACCTTCTCCTGTGGTCTGAAGAGACCGGCCTTATGTTCAAATGAAAATGCTGAAGAGACACTAAGTGTTGGAGTGCTTTATTCTTCTCCAAGCTCCGCGATTGCGAGGCGAATGTATGGAGATGCATGTATGATGCACGCTTTATTATTCAAGAGCAATCAAGAAGCTGCTGCGATAAATAGATTCGATGACTGACAGCCTCCAAACTTTAGATCGCGCTATCTTAAGCGGGTCTGGTTCAAGTTGTCGTAAATTCTGAATCGAAACCATTAATTTCTCTATTTCTTGAATTCGCCTGACCAATCGAGCGCACATCAAACGCCGCAGTAGATCATGCATTAGGTCGGGTGGTAAAGCGCAGAACTTAAAAAGGTGTGAGAAACCAATGTTTAAAGAGAAATGGCAATAGAATAATGAAAGCATCATTGGAGGTTCATGAAATGAAAGTTGAAGGATACGAAGTTAAGGAAGGGTTTTACTACACTGCCACTCATGAATGGGCGAGTGTCGAGGGAGCCAAAATCAGAATTGGATTGAGCGACTTCGCACAAAAATCCTTACACGAGATAGTGTTCGTGGAATTACCGCATAAGGGTGCTAAAGTCTCGCAGAAGAATTCCATTGGAACGGTCGAGTCGGTCAAGGCAGTTTCAGAAGTCTTCAGTCCTGTTTCGGGTGAGATCATCGAGGTCAACGAGAAATTGTTGGACAAACCTGAACTAATTAACGAGAAACCCTATGAAGAAGGCTGGATAGCAATAATAAAGGCTGACAAAATCCATGCTGACTTAAAGAATTTGATGAACACTGAAAATTATATGCACCATGTTAAAGAAGAGGCCAAGAAGCATTAGGCCCTCTTTATCATATTCTCATTAGGGTTTCCTCATTATAACCAGTCACTACTCTAATATAGCCCCTCATTTGCTTATCCAATTCAGTGTCTCCAGTATCTACCCTCAACAAAGTCGTTTTGCGCACTTTGTCTCTTGTTGAGATAACAATAATGTTGGATTTGCCAATCTTTCGTATTACTGAAGGACTTATTTGCTGGTTTCCTCTTCCAAATATGAAAAATTGGTTACCTATAGGCGAAACTACGATTCTAGCATCCTTTCCCTCAACAACCGCCAGAATTTCATTCTCGTTCACGTCTTTGGCGATTATTTTCTTGTTTAGGAGAATATCAACTCCTAGAATTGTCTTTTCAACGCCTAGAATCTCAGCAATTGTCTTGACGGTTGTACCAGGTCCGAGGATATAGTAAACGCCATCAATCATCTTGTCTATCACGCTTCTGGCCAATCCCTTCTGGTCTTCTCTTTCGTCTTCGGTTTCAGCGCTGGGCATCTTCATGTTTTGAACCAAATCCAGAATCCTTGGTGTCAAAGCGTAGCCATAAATTCGAGGTGACAGATCGCCTCTTCTATATGCTTGTTCATCGATATCCACAACCTCAGCGTCTGAGAGATACGCTCTATCATACAGGAATTCTGTGATTACTCTAGCTGCAGCCTGTGGGTTCAAGGCGAAGACTGCACTGTGCATTTTGACCCCAGCTGGGATGCCTAATAAAGGAATTTTCGCATCAATAACCTCTACTATGTCTATAGCTGTTCCGTCGCCACCGCAGAAAACTATTATGTCAACAGTCTCCTTCATCAGGCGTGCAGCTTCTATTGTATCAGCCCTTGAAGTCTTTTGGTCTACTTTTCCCAAAACCCTTGGTTTCAAACCGCAGTTGAGAGCTTCCTCCTCCCCCATCATTCCCGCATATGTTATGAGTTCAAATTCGCTTTCAATATGAGAAAGTTGGCGCAGAAACTCTTCTGTGCGCGCAGGTGAATGCCTTCTTGCGCCCAAATCGATTGCTTCTTCTATGATCTCTGCGCCATCGGTACCCTTTAACCCAACTGACCCACCCATTCCAGCAATCGGGTTAACAATTAACCCTAGGAGCTTCAATGCTTGCTGAACACCAACATTTAGAGCACGATGCCTACTACAAAGGCTCTTCCATTTATCATGTAAGTCATTTCTTGAGTTGCCATCGGCACTTTTTCGCTTTTAAGGATGATTTGAAGGTTCTTCGCTCTGACTTCCTTTGCAATGAAGCTCTTCTCCCTTCTTAGATACAACTCATCTTTCTTCGTAGGAACAACGATGATGGCTCCAACGAAAGCCTCCACCGGCAGGTCCAAGGATTTTCGCATCTCTTGAAGTCTTCTCACGAGATCTCTCGCTAATCCCTCTTGAAGCAAATCCTTGGATATCTTTGTATTAATGTAAACCATTCCATCGTTAAACCCGTTCGAAACGTAGTCCTCTGATAACCCTTCCTCGAATGAAACTTGATTAGGCGTTATGGTGAATTCTTCTTCGCCCAAAATTAGACTCCAGGTCTTCTCCTTTTCAAAGCTCTCCAGAATCCTTCTGCCATCTGCTCTCTTGATCGCCTCACCAATCATAGCCGATTTTCTTCGGAATGAGGGTCCGAGAGTCTCGTATCTAGGAAATGCTTTGACAGTCTTCAGTTTCTGCTCCTCGGCAGCGCCAAGGAATTCCACGGACTTCGAATTGACCTGATCCAAGATCACATCTTTCAGCTCTTCCACTGCTTTTCGTACTCCTACGTCTTCAGTTGCTATCAGGACGGAGATGATGGGTTGTCTCAACTTGATCTTGGCGATTTGTCGCGCGCTTGCCACAGCTCTTGTTACGTTTCTAGCGATCTCCATCTCTTCTTCCAGGTGAATATTCAAATTATCTGGATGAATGTCAGGCCAATTCTCCATGTGAATGCTTCTGCGGGTTTTGCCACTCGGGGGCTGGACCAGCATTTGGTGGAGGCTCTCCGTCAAAAAGGGGATAAATGGTGCGCACATGATCAGAACGCTTTCTAGAACATAATACATGGTAGAATAAGCCGCTAATTTGTCGGGGTCTGTCTTTTCTTGCCATAGTCTTCTTCTGACCAGTTTTATGTACCAGCGACTTAGATCCTCCAAAATAAAGGAGTTTAATGCCCTAACCGCGTTGTGAACGCTCAGGCTCTCCATGCTCTTTGTTACTTCTGATTTTAAATTTTCAGTCTTCGATATTAACCATGAATCCTCCAGCCGCAAGTTCTTTCCCACCCTTCTCAAAGGCCATTTTTGGGGGGTGAATTTGTCTAGACTCATGTAAAGATGCGTAAAGTTGAATATGTTCCATAAGATCTGTAAGCTCCTAAAGGATTCTTCGACACCTTTCCAAGAGAACTTCAAGTCCTCCCACGTGGTGCAACTCATTTCGAACCATCTCAATGTATCTCTTCCATACTTATTGTAGACTTCTTCAGGGGAAACGAAATTGCCCAAGGACTTGTGCATTTCTCTGCCTTTTTCATCTAGTGTGAAGCCATGCATTAACACGTTCATATAAGGCGCTTCACCAAAGGCGACCAGACTGGAAACGAGAAGTGTGTAGAACCATCCTCGCGTCTGGTCATGTCCCTCTGTTATGAAATCGGCGGGCCACCAATCATCGAATTCTGTCTTGTCATTCGGAAAGCCGAGGCAGGCCCATGACGCGACACCTGAATCTACCCAAACATCGATTATATCAGAAACCCTTTGCATGATGCCTCCACACTCGCATTTCAAATAGATTTCATCAACCCAAGGTCTGTGAAGCTCGATCTCAGCAAATTTCTTTGTTGCTCTCTTTCTAAGTTCTGCTTTGGAGCCAATTGCTATGTGAGTTCCGCATGTCTTGCATATCCAAATGGGTAAAGGTGAACCCCAATAACGTTGTCGACTTACCACCCAGTCCCGAGCCTCGCTTAACCACTTTCCAAAACGTGCTTCCCCCGCCCATTTCGGAACCCAGTTTATGCGTGAATTAGATTCAGATAACTTGTCTCGAAATTCGGAGACGGTTATGAACCATTGATCGGTTGTCCTCAATATTAGCGGAGTCTTGCAGCGCCAACAGTGAGGATACCTATGTTTTATGAGGGCGGTATGGAAAAGGAGGTTCTTTTTCGCAAGGTCTTGCAGTATATCCTTGTTGGCATCAAAGACCATTTTGCCCTCATATTTTCCTCCTTGATCAGTAAAACGCCCATTATCATCTACAGGGGACAGCACAGGAAGTTTGTTTTCCACACCTACCTCAAAATCTTCCTCGCCGTGGCCAGGCGCAACGTGAACACAGCCCGTCCCCTCAACCATTGTCACAAACTGAGAGTTGAGAATAACCCTATGAGCTCCTTTCAGTCTCCTTTGAGCAGGTACCTCATTAGACAAAGGAGCGCAGTATGTTACGTCCCTCAACATCTTCCCTTGGAACTTTTCGAGAACCTTGTAGGTCTTTCCCATTTCGCCGAAGATAGTGCAACGCTCTTGAGCCAATATTAGGATCTCGTTGTCCACTTGGACTCTAACATATTCAGCTTCTGGGTGCACCATAACCGCAACGTTAGCTGGGATGGTCCACGGCGTTGTTGTCCAAACTAATAGAGACTCCTTTCCCCTTACTGGGAACTTGACGTATACAGAGATATCCTCAACCTCTCTATATTCCTGGGCCACCTCATAGCCTGATAAGACAGTGCCACATCGATAGCACCAATGTACGGATTTCGTCCCTCTCTTTAGAACCCCTTTTTCATGGGCTCGTTTGAAGAGCCACCAGACCGACTCTATATACTCATCCTTCAATGTGACGTAAGGTTTGTCCCAGTCCATCCAGACACCTAGATCCTTGAATTGATCTGTCAAAATCCTGAGATTCTCTAGGGCGAATCTTCGGCATTCTTCGACAAACCTCCTGACCGTTAACTTCTCTTCTATTTCACGCTTGTTCTGGATCCCTAAGCGTTTCTCCACCATCACCTCAATTGGGAGACCATGCGTATCAAAGCCAGGCTGTGCTCTGACATTGTAACCGCGCATGCGTTTGAATCGAATTACTGCGTCTTTAATGGATTTGTTCCAAGTAGTTCCTACGTGAATAGGGTTTGTCACGTAGGGTGGGCCATCCAAGAAATAGAATTTGGGGCCTTTATTTCTAGCGATCTTGCTTTTTTCATAGATTTGATTCTCCTGCCACCATGTTGAGACTTCCTTCTCCAGCCTTCTAGGGCTATAGCCTTTCATGTCGCCTTTGACCACAGTCTCCATCAACCTTAAGGTCTTATTGATTTGATGCAGGTTCTAAAGAGTAAGCTTTTAAGATCGATCATAAATGAGTAAACGGTTAAACTGTAACTCAAATAGAATGTTCCATAAAGCTTTTGTTTCATTTGGGAGATATTGACTTGAGTTCAACGAGGACTAAAGAGAGGCTAAAGGGGTCAACCAAGGATTATTTTAGTAGCGAGACGGTGATGGGCTCTCTCAGATCCATCGGGTCGATACGCCATAAATTCACAAGATCGTTGATCTTCAGTTTGGGCGCCTTGGCTCTAATCGTGGTAATAGGCGCAATGCTAAGGTCACTCTCTGTGCGCTGGGGATTCTATTTGACCGAATTTGATCCGTATTGGCAATACCATCAAACCCAATATATTGTCGACCATGGATACCTGGCATGGTTCAGTTGGCATGATAACACTGTCTGGTTCCCTTGGGGAAGAAGTGTGGCGCAGTCATCATATCCCGGCATTCCCTTCTCCGCCGCTGCCTTATACACTTTCTTGAATGTCCTAGGTCTGAATTTGACAGTATTTGATGTTTGTGTAATCTGGCCTGTACTCATGGGCGTTTTGACAATCATCTTGGTTTACTTTCTAGGCAAAGACATTGGAGGAAAGGAAGTGGGTATTTTCTCCGCTCTTTTCATCGCCCTCAGTGCAAGCCACATAAGCCGAACCTCGCTGGGATTCTTTGATGACGAGACGGTAGGTGTCTTCACCCTCGTTCTAGTGGCTTTGCTGTTTCTGCGTTCTCTGGATTCTCGTAGGACACTTAAAGGCACTATCCTCTATGCGATAGCTACTGGTCTTAGCTTGGGATACCTGCAAGCTACATGGGGCGCCTCCATATATGTAGTAAGTCTCATTGCTCTGTTCGCAGGAGTTCTCATCGTCTTCAGGAAATACTCAAGGAGACTATTGGTTTCGTACAGCGTGACCATAAGCATAGCCTTCCTAATAGCGATACAGGTTCCGAGGATAGGAGTAGGCTTTCTAACTCAACTCCCAACGCTATCTGCTATTGGCATGGCACTGCTTTTGTGCATGATGGAGTTCACGCGAAATATCCAAAACTCAAATATGAGAATAGCATCATTCGGTGTCTTCTTCATAGCACTCGGATCGACATACCTTCTGTTGGAGTACTTCGGGCTCGTATCACCTCTCGTTGCGAAATTTATATCAGTGTTGAACCCCTTTGAAAGAGTCACTCAACCACTAATAGAGTCTGTTGCAGAACATAGGCCTGCAACTTGGGCCTCATTCTTTTATGAAATGGGCTCCATCCTATTCATAGCCCCTTTGGGATTCTACTTCCTGCTCCGGAGAAGCAACGTGCGTGATCTGTTTGTGGTCCTCTTGGGCATTACAGCACTCTATTTCGCGGCTTCCATGGTCAGACTGACTTTAATTCTGGCTCCAGCTTTGGCGATATTGGCCTCCGTGGCCGTGGTCGAGCTGGTTAAGCCATTTATCAATATTGCACGAGAAACCGTGATTTTCAGCAAGAAGCGGCGCTTTGTTCCCAAAGTAGGCCGAGAATTCGGCGCGATCTTTGTCATTATACTCCTCCTGTTGGTCTTTCCTCCTTTGTCTCGCGCCGTAGACTCGTCATATACTCCAACGACTTTGGCTTCTTCCTCCCTGCCAGTAAGACCGACAGATGCGAACTCATTTGATGATTGGATTCAAGCCCTCTCATGGATGAATGATAATCTACCGAGAGAATCAGTGGTCGCCGCATGGTGGGACTACGGATATTGGATCACTGTCATAGGTAACCATACTACGCTGGCAGACAATGGAACCATAAACTCGACCCAGATCGCCCAGATAGGACAAATGTTTCTCTCTAACGAGACGCAAGCCACAAAGATCCTGAAAGCCCATGATGTGACTCACGTTGTGGTCTTCGTCACTTGGTCCTCAACCACATCATCGACGACAGGTTCACAGGACGTCAAATTTTATGGTTTCGGGGAAGACGGAAAATGGCGCTGGATGGCAAGGATAGCAGGCTTGAACGAAACTGAATTCGAAGAAACTACAAAAGATTCGTCAGGTAACAGCTACGGAATACCCAATGCTAATACGGTCTTGGGTAAGATGATCTGGAATGGCATAGGTGGATCCCCAGTGTCCAGTTACTCGGCACCTGAGCATTTCAACTTGGTCTTTGCTTCGACCAGCCGATGGGTATTAGTATACCAGGTCAATTATACCGGCGTGTCCTAGTCAAAATAGTCGTGGCTAGTCTTAGCCTTTTTTCTCTGACATCCTTTTGAGTTCTCTCCTGTACTTCTCGTACTTGTCCTCGGGAGAAAACTTGGGGGGATGTGGTATGCGAAGCGTCCCCTCACAGCTGGGGCACTTTTCCGTTTTCATAGAGTACCTTCCGCAAATTTCGCACTTCCTAAGCATCCAAACCAGAAATCATCACTCTCTTTTGAAGGTGCCTGAGCCGCCCTCTTCCTTTATGACGCTCAAGGCGTTTTCGGTCAGGTTGTGAAGAACCTTCTCGGCATCCCTGTAATTCTTGGCCGTAATCTCGACTCTATATCTAGGAGCAGCCACGACGTATATGCTGATATCTGTCTCCCTAGGTCTTCTAATATTCTTTGATTTCAGAAGGATCTCTTTAATAGTGTTGACTCCATCTGGACCAGAGCATTGAAGCTCTAAGATTCCTTTTATCTTGACCTTTGGGATCTTGAGCTTGCTTTGGGTGATCTCAGCGATGATATTTGCTTCTTCTTCAGAAATGCCAATCTTGACTAGGGCTGCTCCGCCCTTCTCAACTACCTCTTCGAAGCCCTCATATAGACCTGCAAAATGGTCCTCTATTTTGGAGCCAAGCCTCGAGTAAGCTTCCTCGGGGGTTATCCCTAGTCTCTCAGCCGCCAGTTTCAAGAGGCCCTCAGCCCTATTTGCCTTCTTAAAGGCGACCATTTTATCCTTCTTTTCTCTGCCCGTTACTCGCCTTAGAGAAAGGTCCACATGTCCCTTCGCGGGGTCAACCCTCAAAACCTTGGCAACGATCTTTTGTCCTTCCCGGACATAGTCCCTAATGTTTTTGATCCAAGTCGAGCTGATCTCTGAAATGTGAATGAGTCCTTCTCTCTTTTCGTATTCGTCGAGTGTTACATAAGCGCCATACGGTAAGACCCGCGACACGGTACCGACGATTAGGTCTCCGGCGTCAGGCCAACCATCTTTTTCTTTGGACATCCGAAGCTACTCCGCTAGATGCTCTACTCAAGGATTGATATTATTTCTCCCTTGATCTCCGCCTTACCTCCTCTTGATACTGCCAGAATTGCACTGCAGACATTGCATGTCACAGGGGTAGCTGGGCTGAGAAAAATAATCTGCTCATTTCCACAACTCGCGCATTTGACCTGAGCAAAATTGCTCTTAGGTCTGGGGATGAGATTCTTCCATTTAGACATTCGAAGATCACCTAGGTGGCTATCTCAAGTTTCTTCAATCTAATACCGCGTCTCTGCAAAGTGTAATTGCACACTTTACATCTCAGCTTGAGCATCTGCTTTTTTGTAGTCTTGGCGAACTTCTTTTGCTCAGGAAATTTCTGTCCGCCGTAGCCGTGCTTTTCTCTTTCATGACGCCTCTTGCCGGCTGCCAGGGTTCTCTCTTTTCCTTTTTTGTAAAGTGTTACGAGATGCTCTGTATGCTTTTTGCATTTTGGGCAGTGAGTGATTATGGTTTTTGGCGCTTTCATCTATTGATCAACCTCAAGCTTAATGGCGACACCTTGCTTTACCAAGTTCTCAACATTTTCCAAGGGTAAAGTTGCCACGTCTTCAGACTTGAACGGGCCGTAGGGCTTCATATCAACTCCGATTATGGCGGGAATCTCTCGGGTAAATCGAACTAATATTCTTTTTGGCTTTCTCTCATCCTGGGGCGTTTCAATGGTAATCAACTGACCTTCTACAAGATCTCTAGACGTCCTTGAGAAATGGGTTGCCGCATTTAGGAGATTCTCAAAGTAGAGTTCTTCTTCATCCGTAAGGGTCGTCTCAGGTACAGACTGTCCTTCATATGCCAAGTCTGCAATCTTCTTGAAACGTAAGTTACAAAGATCGATGATCAATCTTCTGGCATTGCCATATTCGCCTGTGATCAAGCGGAATTTGAGAGATTTTTCATCGATATTCTCCTTTTCCGCTAGGAGTCTCTTCATATACAAGCTTGACTTTGAGTAGAAATCTCTTTGCAGTGGTTGGAGGAGCGAATTCTCTATTTCATTCTTCCAAGCTTTGTATATCTCCTCATACATATTCTTCACTCAGAGAGGTTCGGCTAAGCCTTTACATAACAAAAACATCGCTGATGCCATAGGTAATTCTACGTCTTCGTCCTTATAAGGACCATACTCATAGCTTGCCACTTCGAATTTTTGGCTCGCCGAGACATGCAGTTTCATTGTACCCTCTTTGAATGCTATAGCGTCTGCAAAAGGATCAAAGTCAAAAAGCCTGTCAATTGGAACGACGACAACCATGAAGCCGGTCTTTCTGTGGAGAGTATATGGCAACCGTATCAGGCGGTGAATATCGACTGTAACAACGGTATCGATCTCGATACCGCTAGTCTTCAAAGCTAAATACACAATTCTCTCCCATCCTCGAATGTTCAATCCCTTGTAAGTTTTCAGCTCGGCTTTTTCGGTCAACTCGTTTGCGATTTCCTCCTTATTATTCAGAAGGACATTTTCCATGCTTGCCGTGAATCCCTGCCTTTTCAAATCCTCTTTTTTCAGATTCAGCAAGAAATCATGGACATTTCTAGCTGCACGGCCTCTCCAGCCCGGTTCATCAGAATCGAATCTTGTCCTTATGTTTCCCCGAATCGCTTCTTTTTGTGGAAAACCATAGTATTTGAGGTCTATTCCAGTGCCCATAACATAGTCGACAATTTCCTTTCGAGCAGACTGATCGAGGCCGATAACGCGCTTGTCCTCTACGTGGACATGAAAACCTCTATGACCTGAGAAACAAACATCAAGATCTGATGTTTGAAAACCGAAATCCTCCCTCAGCACCGCCAAAAGTCTCAGAGTTTCCAGTTTTGAAGCTTTCAGGCAGTCTTTGCAGAACCAATTGTTGGCTTCAAAACGTTTTGCATGGCATGCGGGGCAGATCTCGGGGGGGTTTCCGAAGCCTGCAGTTCCGCATTGCACGCATTTCCAGGAATCATGAGACTGCTTGCAAGGAGTCTCTAGGTGGTCTGCATCGATATCGAAGCAGAGATCTGCTCCCATCCATCCTTTCTTCTCCATCTCGTATTCCGGTCTTTTATAATAGGCGGTGGAATAATAGACATCAGATGGTGATGTCGCTCGTATGAAATCTCTCAATGCAAGATAATCTCTGAAGCTCTTGTGCCTTACCATGTAGCCTTCTTTGAAAAGAAGGAACCCAAATTCTCTTGACTCCAAGTGTGAAGGATAGGTAATCTTGTGATTATTCTTCTCATAGAACTGGCTGAATTGGCGCCTGATGACTTCTTCGCGTTTTCCCAAGATTCATCTTTCCTTCAACCATACGTCCTGACTTTTCTTCCATAGTATACCAGAGGATTCTTTATTTTCCTGCACTCCTCCACCCTTAGCAGGCATAGACCGTGTGTTCTCAGAGTGTCGCAATTGGGCGGCTTGTATTTTGTTTTTGATCCCTTTGAACCGGCAATATGCTCCACTTGATATCTAGTCATTTTTTCGTTGAAGTCTGACTGATTTGCGAAAAGTTTCACAATCTCATCCACAGTGACTCCTATGTTGAAGAGAAACGTTGTCAATGCAAATCTCCCTAAATGTGAAAGGTGCTGCCCGGCAACCACGTGGTCATATAGTTGCCTTATACAAGATGGATACGCTTCTATGATTGCATTCTTGGGCAGTTCTTCATATTCCACCTTTTTTCTCGCCAAGTCCAGATGGCGTCTTATTTCATCTGACAATTCTGAAGGAGGGATATGAATTATAGCATCTGTCTTGTCCAATCTCGACTCTATGAATTTCCTGACCTCTTCCTCCAAGAGTCTAGCTGTCTCCTCTCGAGTCAAGAAGACATATGAATTAGTGAGGAGCCTATTGACGAGTTTCCATCTATCGTCTTGAAAAATCAACGCATTGGCCAAGTAGTTCACGAAGTGGAGAGCGAAATCATATTGTTCGCCAAAATTGGGCATCTCTTTCTTTATGTTCCAATTGAATGTCTCAACCGCAATTTTGAACAACCTTTCCCTCTGATCAGTCCTTAGGATTTCATATACCCTTTTCGCCTCGGCCAACGCATATCGTCTCCGCAAATAGGAATCACCGATGGCCGCGACAATGTACATAGCTATGGAAAAAGACCATATCTCGATTTCTGGATCCATGTCCGGCAGAAAATCTACTATCCCCTTCTCGAGTGATTGTAGAATCCTTGACTTGGCTCGATCGGTCAAAATCGTGAACTCAGACTTCAACAAGTCTTCTTCCGCGATGTAATTCTGCCTAAGAAGCCTATAGTCCTGAGTTTCCTTGGTGAAGGGATATTTGCCCATGTCAAAGAGTGATGATGACATATCTTCCCATGAAAAGAAGGCAAGGGTAATTAATGGGCTTTGCGTCATAATAGATGGTTCAGATTCATAGGTCCTCTATGAAGTTCTAGGACGTCTTCAGGTGTTTTGTGGTTGAAAGTTCTTGATTTGGCTAAGGCTATTATTGAAAAATATCCACTCTGTGATCACTGTTTAGGGCGACAGTTTGCTCTTCTCATGCATGGGACAACCAACTGCGAAAGAGGGAAAATCATCAAAGATTGCCTTGCAATGGAGGGGCATGCTCTCGCTTTGGATAAGAAATCAGAGGGCATAGAATTGCTCGAGTCTCTGGTAAAAGGGGGCTCTTCAAAAGCCGCCGCAATGATTCTCCAGAACCTCGGCAGAGAAGAGATTCCAATCGAGAAGAGCTGCTACTTATGCAGCGGGAAGTTTGAGGCAATAAGTCGCATCGCTGATGTGGCGAATCAAAAAATTTCCCATATTGGCTTCAACACTTTTTTAGTAGGCGTCAAAATTGCTTCATCAATAATTGAAAAGGAAGATGAACTTAGATCTCAGATGGGAATTAAATGGGGAGAGACTATAAGAAATGAGTTCAGTCGGGAAATAGGAAAAGAATTGACAAAGGTGACCAAAAGGGAATTCGACCTCATGAGACCTGACGTGGTCATCATGGTAAATCCCTTTTCAGAGGAAGTTACGTTTCAAATCAACCCCCTATATATTTCTGGCCGTTATCGTAAACTGGCAGCGGGTATATCCCAATCGAAATCAATTTGCGGCTCTTGCGGAGGTAAGGGGTGTCCAAAATGTAATGGAGCTGGAACAATATCGAAGGAATCTGTAGAAGAATACATCGCAAAGCCCTTACTTCAGGCTTCAAAAGGAAGCGATGAAAAGTTTCACGCTGCAGGTAGAGAGAATGCTGACACAAGGATTATGGGTACTGGTAGGCCATTCATTTTGGAGATTAAGAACCCGCTGAAAAGAGATTTGAGGCTCCACGAGATTTGTGAGGAAATTCAACAAGATTCTGAAGGGAAGATAATTGTTGCTGGACTCAGCGTGTCTGGAAAAGAAAATGTGAGGCGATTGAAGGCTCAAGGAGAGCTTAGGAAAACCTATCGAATAGTAGTTGAATTTGAAAACCCTCTTTCGGATATCAATCTAGCAAGACTCCAGGAAGGGGTACACAGATACTTCGAAGCTAGAAGGCCTTCTTCTCCAAATAAGATGTTGACTTCCAATCCAGAAAAACAGATATATGAAACCAATGCGAAAAAATTGACACAAAACTCCATTGAAATCACGATTTCTGCCACTGGAGGAAGATATGTTAAAGAGCTAGTGGGTAAGCAAGGTGAGTTTAAAGATAATTTCTCGCAGATAATCGAGAATCCAACAAGAAAGATGGAGTTTGAGGTAATAGACATAGTGTGGAATGATGAGAGATGACGAAATCTAAAGGATTCCGCTCAAGCACGCGGGACGTTCTAACAAAGAGGTCTAGAAGCAAAGGCATGCAACCCCTAGGCAAACTTTTGATTGAGTACCGACCCGGTGACAGAGCGGTAATTAGTATAGATCCAGGTTGCCAAAAAGGGATGCCGCATAAGCGAAGTCACGGAAAGATAGGCACAATTCTAGAAAAAAGAGGAAGAGCTTATCTGCTCCAAGTGACCGACGGCGATAGACAGAAGGTTATAATCTCAAGGCCGGAACACCTTAAGCTTTATACATCAACCTAACAGCTGAGGGAAAAAGATGCCTGGAAAGATCGTGAATGACAAATCCATAACTCTGGCTGAAACCAAAATGCTCTTGGATCAAAAGGGAAAGGACCAGCTGGATCAATTTCAACTGAGAACTTATGAATATGTGAACCATTTCATGAAGTTGGACGAGAGTAAAGCCGAAGAGCTCGTTGATCTTCTTATTCACAAATTCTCTCTAGAAAGGAACGAGGCCATCCAAATCGCTAACTGCATGCCAGGAAGCACCGAGGAGTTGCAGGTATTCTTCTCCGCAGGAAGACACAGAGTGCTCTTGACATCTCAGCTTCAAGAGATATTAAATGCCTTAAAAGAATATAGAATGGAATAGTCTCTTCTCCATATATAAATTTTGGATTGGGACCATCTATGGAGAGAAAGAGGTACGAGAGTTACGCCTACGTGTTAGACTATCTGCCTCAGGGAAGACCATCTTCCGTAAGGCAGTCTTTCAAAGCTGAGGCCCTAGTCCAACTTGTAGGCGAAGATTTCTTCACCTTACTGGAGGCTGTGGCGAAAGCTCGTGTGTCTTTCTCCCCAAATGAAAAAGTATACGTCGGAAAGGAAGGAATACGAGATAAAATACTCCACATTGTTGGTCGCATAGAATACAATGAACTTTCGGCCAACGCAAAGAGCGAATTGCCTTCCGTGATAGAGAGGATAGTCAGAAGCAATGAGAACCGATTTCTAGAGTTCTTCAACAACGCACAATCTATAACCCCTCGCATGCATTCTCTGGAATTGCTGCCGGGAATAGGAAAAAAATATATGTGGCAAATATTGAATGAACGGGAGCGATCGGCATTTAAGGACCTTCATGATATCCGGAGAAGAACTGGTATTCCAGATCCATCAAAGCTGGTCGTCAATAGAATCCTTGAAGAGCTGACTGAAGAACCGAAGTACAGGATCTTTACTCGTCTTCCATAGCGTTGATGCCATTAATGGATATTTCTGACGATGTGAGCCGCATCATCTCTAGGTACGGTATAAAACCTCAAAAGATATTCGGTCAGAACTTTGTCACGGATTCAGCTCTCCTAAAGAGAATGATAGACTACGCAAGAGTTTGCTCAGATGATGTGGTATTGGAGATAGGTGCGGGCCTGGGTTTCTTGACTGAGTTGCTGTCGGAAAAAGCAGGCAAAGTCATTGCCGTGGAAAAAGATTCGAACCTAATGAGAATCCTAAAAGACAGACTTGGGAACAAAGAAAACATAGTTCTTATCGAAAAAGATATAATGAAAACAAGGGACTTGATTTTCGACAAAGTAGTGTCAAATCCACCATACCAACTCTCTTCTCCTCTGTTATTCAAACTACTTGAGCACGGCTTCAAAGTAATGGTCCTCACTTTTCAGAGAGAATTCGCTAGAAGGCTAATCGCTAAGGAGGGAACAAAAGAATATGGTCGTTTATCGGTAATGGCCCATTTGAAATCTAGAAGTGAAATATTAGAATACGTGAATCATGCAGTATTCTCTCCCTCCCCGAGAGTAGAATCTGCAGTTGTGAGATTGAATCCCGAAGGACCTTCGTTACAGCCTCTAGATGTGAGTCTTTTTAGCCTTTTTGTCAGAGAACTCTTCACACAAAGAAACAAGACATCCAAGAAAGTGATTAAGGAGTTTATCAAGAAGAATCTGATGCTAGACGAGTCCGGACTCAATACCTTGATAGAAAAGTTGCCGTACTTAGGCAAGAGAGTGTATCAGATATCGCCCTCTGAATTTATTGAGTTGTCAAACATGATTTATGTGGTGAAGAGGAATCTTGCAGAAGATCTTGTTCAATAACATTGTTATTAAAGTCACGAGTCAGACATATCTGCCAGCTGAAGACTCATACCTTATTGCAGATAATTTGGAGGGCGTTGAAGGAGAAGAGGTTCTTGATATGGGTACTGGCTGTGGGATTTTGGCGATAATTCTCTCTAAGAAAGCAAAGAGAGTATTAGCCATTGACATAAACCCGCACGCTGTTTCATGCGCCAATATGAACATCGCTCTCCACAGACTCGAAGGCAAAATCGAGGTCAGATTAGGCGATCTGTTCAATGCCTTGAAACCTCGTGAAAAGTTTGATCTAATAGTTTTTAACCCTCCATACTTGCCAGACGAGGCTGCTCGCACTAAGGACTGGCTATCGAAAGCTTGGGATGGGGGACCAACAGGGATGCGCACCATAGCAGCTTTCCTTGGAAGAGTTGAAGCATGTCTGAAGAAGAAAGGGCGTGTTCTCTTCATACAATCATCTCTATCAGGCGTGGACCCTCTCTCTAATCTCAAACAGTTCGGGCTTTCTGGCGTGATTAAAGACACCCGAAGTCTATCCTTCGAGACTCTATATCTGATCGAAGCGGTTCTGGCCTGAGAGTTGTTGTTATCAGTCCATTTCAATCAGGAACGGCTAATTTCAGCCTTTGGTTTGCAGCTGATTAAGAAAGTTTATTAATATCATCTTTGTGAGTCATGGTAGTCCTACGTATTAGGGAACTCTCTCTTTAGGAGCTCAGGTGAGGATAGTTCGACGGAGTTCTCATTCACCAATTTTCGGGGGTTACTTATTGGTCGAGAGCAAAGACAAGAAATTTGATATTTTTGAGCATGAGTTAGTGCCTAAACACGTATTGCTGAATGAAAGCGAAGTTAAGTCACTACTGGCTTCCCATCACTTTGTGCCTCATCAGCTTCCCTACATCAAGGCTTCCGATCCCGGGGCGAGAGCCGTAGAGGCCAAACCTGGAAACATCATAAAGATAATACGAAAGTCTCCAACTGCCAAGGAAGCCATAACTTACCGATACGTAATAGATGGTTGAATCCATTCGAGGTAACGCTATGTCATCATCTGCATTTGATCGCAATATGTGGATATTGATGAAGTCTTTTCTGAAAGAGAAGGGTCTTGTTAAACAGCATTTGGACTCCTATAATCATTTTCTGGAATATGGCCTCCAGGAGATAGTCAATGAAATAGGCGAGATTCCAATTGAGATACCTGAGTATTCTTACAAGATCAAATTGGGCGAAATAGAAGTCCTCAAGCCCAGAGTCATCGAGGTTGACGGCTCTGAACATCCTATATATCCAATGGAAGCAAGGCTTCGGAATCTGACGTATGCAGCCCCTGTATACATCAACTTGTCAATAATAGTTGATGGAAAAGAGAGCATGGCTGAATCTGTCTATATTGGTGACATCCCGGTGATGCTGAAATCAAACATATGTCCTCTCTCGAAGATGTCCAACCAAGAGCTCATAGAAAATGGTGAGGATCCAAACGATTGCGGTGGATACTTTGCGGTCAACGGTTCGGAAAGAGTCATAGTTGCATTGGAGGATCTAGCACCAAACAGGATATTAGTGGATATTGATGACAGCGGAACTCAACCCGCATATAGATCAAAGGTCTTCTCTACCACTGTTGGGTTTAGAGCAAGGATAGAACTGAGCTTCAAGTCCGATGGTGGGTTGTACGTGAATATGCCGGGAGTTCCGACTGAGATTCCGCTGATAGTTCTGATGAGATCCCTCGGAATGGAATCGGATAAAGAATTGGTCGAACTTGTCTCCTCCGACTCTAGAATACAGGATCAACTTGAGATATCTTTCGAGAAAGCACTTGGCATTAACAACGTTAAAGACGCGATATTGTACATTGGAAATAGGGTGGCACATGGTCAAGTCGAGGAATACCGATTCAAAAAAGCCGAATCAATAATAGATAGAAATTTCCTTTCTCATATAGGGCGTGTTACCGAAAAACGTCGAGAAAAAGCTATCTTCTTGGGTGAGATGGCCGCAAGGGCTATAGAATTGAAATTGGGTCTTAGAAAAGAGGATGACAAGGATCACTACGCCAATAAGCGGCTTAAATTAGCTGGTTCTCTCGTAGCGGACCTATTCAGAATGGCCTTTCGCAATCTCTGTCGAGATATCAAATACCAACTGGAGAGAATGAACGTAAGGAAAAGGGAAGGCGTAGTTGTAGCGGTCGCAGTTAGGCCCAGCATAATCACCGAGAGAATACAACATGCCTTGGCGACGGGTAACTGGGGGCGAGGCAAGGTTGGCACAACTCAACTCTTGGATAGAACGAACTACCTTTCAACTTTGAGCCACTTGAGGCGTCTTCAATCACCACTTAGCCGAAGCCAGCCTAACTTCGAGGCTAGAGATCTGCACCCAACCCACTTGGGTAGACTCTGCCCCAATGAGACACCTGAGGGATCGAACTGCGGGTTGGTAAAGAATTTGGCCCTTATGGCTTCCACGTCAGTCGCGACTGATTCCTCAGAGATCAGGCAATTCCTCTTTCAGCTGGGAATGGTTCCGAGTGAATCAGTAAACACAGAGATGAAACGAGACTATGCCAAGATTTTCATAGATGGATCATTGGTAGGATACTCGAATAACTCTGACATGATAATCTCAAGTCTGAAAGAAAAGAGGCGAAAGGGCGACTTAAGCTCTGAGGTCAACTTCGTGCATTACTTGAACAACGAAATCGGCATATGTCGTGAAATCTACATAAACTGTGATGCCGGGCGAGTCAAGCGGCCAGTAATAATAGTTGACAAGGGCATACCCAGACTAATGAAGGAACATTTGGATAGAATCTCGGCAGAAGAATGGAAATGGGACGATCTCGTGAAGAATGGTATAATAGAATATTTGGATTCAGACGAGGAAGAGAACGCATATATCGCTCTGGACCTAAATGAACTAACTTCTGAACATACCCATCTGGAGATCGCGCCCTACTCAGTCTTGGGAATATGCACGTCGATAATTCCGTTTGCTGAGCACAATCAGTCCCCAAGGAATTCCTATGAAGCGGCTATGGCCAAACAGGCTTTAGGCATTTTTTCTACTAACTTCTCAAATAGGGTTGATTCCAGAGCTCACCTCCTTCACTATCCGCAGAAGCCAGTTGTTAAGACCAAGCCTATGGAGCTAATAGGCTATAATGATCGTCCATCAGGTCAGAATGCCGTTGTCGCAGTTTTGTCCTTTCAAGGATATAATATGGAAGATGCGCTGGTTTTCAACAAATCATCGATAGAACGTGGACTTTTCAGGTCATCCTTTTTTAGAGTTTATGAAGCCGAGTGCCAACATTATCTTGGTGGTCTTAAAGACAAATTCGAATTACCCGAACCCGGAATCAGAGGTTTTCGCGGAGAACAATTCTACCGTCTTTTGGAAGAAGATGGGATAGTCAGCCCAGAGGCTCAGACTAATGGCGGCGATGTCCTTATTGGCAGAACCAGTCCTCCAAGATTTCTAGAAGAATATAAGGAGTTCGAAGTCAGAGGTCCAACTAGAAGGGACACTTCCGTCAGCATGAGGCCAGCAGAGGCTGGAGTTGTTGATTCCGTCTTCATAAGCGAGACTTCTCAAGGAAATAAATTGGTTAAGGTCAAAGTGAGAGATCAAAGGATCCCAGAGCTTGGAGACAAGTTCGCCTCTAGACATGGACAGAAAGGCGTTGTGGGAATGGTAATAACTCAAGAGGACATGCCTTTCACGGAACAAGGCATAGTTCCAGATATAGTAATCAATCCTCACGCTATTCCGTCACGTATGACCATCGGGCATTTTATAGAATCGCTAGCCGGTAAGAACGCATTGCTCCATGGGCAGTTCGAAGACGGGACGCCCTTCAACCATAAGAAACAGGATCAAATAAGAGAGACGCTCAGGGCAATGGGATTCCAACCTGACGGGCGCGAAGTAATGTACAATGGTATGACCGGAGAGAAATTCGTTGCCGACATTTTTATTGGTGTTGTCTACTATCAGAAACTCCACCATATGGTAGCTGACAAGATGCACGCAAGGGCTAGGGGCCAAGTCCAAATGCTAACCCGACAACCCACGGAGGGTAGGGCTCGAGGCGGTGGTCTTCGATTTGGAGAAATGGAACGAGATTGTTTGATAGGACATGGTGCAGCAATGCTCCTTAAAGACCGCTTGCTAGAAGAATCGGATAAGAGCATAATATATGTCTGCGAACGTTGTGGCTACCTTTCATACTTCGATCTCAAGCAGAGAAAATATGTGTGCAAAGTATGTGGAGAAGATGCTCATATATCGACGGTAGCTGTTTCATATGCATTCAAACTCCTCATCCAAGAGATGATGAGCCTGTGTGTTGCTTCCAAGATAAAACTAAAGGAGCGAGCCTAGATGTCGGCAGAAGAAGGCTATTATAAGCAAATCGATGGCATAGGGTTCAAGGTTCTCTCTCCTCAGGAGATCCGAAAACTTGCGGTTGTGGAGATACAGACGGCAGATACGTACGATGAAGACGGAGCTCCTATAACATCAGGTCTTATGGATGGGCGATTGGGGACATTAGAGCCACGCCAGAGATGTAAGACATGTGGGAATACTGCAGCTCGGTGTCCTGGTCACTTTGGCTATATCGAGTTGGCTGCTCCCGTTGTTCATGTCGCTTTTGCCAAGAAAATCCATGACTTGCTATCTAGTACATGTAGAGACTGTGGTAGAGTTCTTCTAAGCGAAGAAAGGGTCAAGGAGTTCCTAGGCCAAGCTGAAGAAGAGAAAAGAATAATGGGGTACATTACTGACAGTTTCTATGTATCAGTTGTCAAGGAAGCCAAGAAGAACACGGAATGCTACTATTGCGGTGCCAGACAATACAAGATCGAATTCAGCAAACCTACAACATTTCACGAGATCCTTGAGGGCGGAGGCGCGATGCGCCTCATTCCAGCTATGATTCGGGAGCGGCTTGAAAGGATCAGCGTGAATGACCTCATCCTTTTCGGCATAGAACCCAATGCAGCCAGGCCTGAATGGATGGTCCTACAGGTCCTTCCTGTACCACCTGTCTACGTTAGACCATCAATAACTCTGGAATCTGGAATCAGATCCGAGGATGATTTGACGCATAAGTTGGTTGACATAATTCGAATCAACCAGAGACTGAGAGAGAATATCGACGCTGGAGCACCAACCTTGATAATTCAGGATCTTTCGGAGCTCTTACAATATCATGTCACGACCTACTTTGATAATGAAGCATCTGGTATACCTCCAGCCCGTCACCGCTCAGGACGGGCTTTGAAGACAATTTCACAACGCTTGAAAGGAAAAGAAGGACGTTTTAGAAGCAATCTCTCCGGAAAACGAGTCGACTTCTCTGCACGAACCGTAATATCCCCCGATCCAAACATAGACATTAACGAAGTGGGAGTACCATTAGATGTCGCTATGCGCCTTACAGTTCCTGAGAAGGTTGCCACTTGGAACATGGAAGAACTGAGACAATATATTTTGAATGGGCCTGAGAAATATCCCGGCGCTCTCTACATTCTGCGACCCGACGGAAAACGTATTAGACTGGAATTCGTGTCCGAGCGGGACAAATTGGCCGAAACCCTCCAATACGGCTTTGTCGTGGAGAGGCATTTGAAGGACGGCGACATAGCGGTTTTTAATCGACAACCATCGCTACACCGGATGTCCATAATGGCGCATCGGGTTAGAGTTCTTCCCTACAAAACCTTCCGTTTGCATTTATCTGTCTGTCCACCGTACAACGCAGACTTTGACGGGGATGAGATGAATCTACACATCCCGCAAAGTGAAGAAGCCCAAACAGAAGCTAGAATATTGATGTTGGTTCAGGATCAGATTCTTTCTCCTCGTTACGGTGGGCCAATTATTGGCGCGATCAGGGATTTCCTCAGTTCCTCTTTCATACTGACTTCAGATGAGACTCTGCTGCCGAAAGAGGTAGTCTGTAATCTTCTCACCGCCGCTGACTATCAAGGAGAACTGCCTGAACCGGTTGTCAAAGACCCCCAGCCGATGTGGAGTGGACGGCAGCTTTTTAGTTGCTTCATTCCGAAGGATTTCAATTATGTCCAAAGATCTGAGACGTCGCCGGTGATAATCAAAAATGGTCTCCTCGAAATGGGGAGAATAGACAAGAACTCCATTGGTGCCGAGAAATCCGACAGCATATATCACAGGATAGTCAAGGATTATGGATCGGAAGAAGCCCGGAAATTTTTGAACTCGATTTGCAGACTAGCTACCGCCTTCATTACCATGAGAGGATTCACCTATTCCTTGGGTGAATTGGATCTCTCTAAGGAGGCGAGAAAGAAGATCGACAAAGTCATATCCAATTCTGAAACTAAGGTCCAAGATCTTATAGAGAAGTATAAGTCAAGGACACTCCAAAGATTGCCCGGAAGGTCTATTGATGAATCCTTAGAGATTTTCATAATGAACGAACTGGCAACCACCCGAGATAAATCGGGCGATGTTGCGGACAAATACTTCACTATAGACAATGAAGGCGTCATAATGACTCGTAGCGGGGCTCGCGGTTCTAGCTTGAACATCGGTCAGATGACAGCCTGCATAGGCCAACAAGCAGTCCGGGGGAAGAGAATTCTTAGAGGATATCGAGACCGAGCTTTATCCTACTTTTTGCCAGGCGACCCTAGTCCAAAGGCTAGAGGTTTCGTCTACACTAGCTATAGAGACGGGTTGAATCCCATAGAATTCTTTTTCCACGCTATGGGCGGCAGAGAAGGGCTAGTGGACACCGCTGTGAGAACTCAGCAGAGTGGCTACATGCAGAGAAGGCTCATAAATGCGCTGGAGCACCTTAAGGCAGAATATGATGGGACGATCAGAGATTCCAAAGGCAATATAATACAACTGGTATACGGCGAGGATGGTGTGGACCCAGCGAAGAGTGATCATGGTAAGGCAGTCAATGTCGAACGGCTAATCGACATCTTCAAGATTGATGCTAAAGAAGAGGGAATGTCAGATAAGAGCTATATAACAAAGAAGCTCGATGTTTACAGAGAAAAACTTCCAGTCTCTCTATTATCCGAGCTTGAAAAAGGGCTCTCCGAAGCCAATTTTGAGAAGAAAAAAATCGACAACATAATAGAATTAGCCGCTGAAAATTACAGAAAAGCCTTAGTTGAACCCGGTGAGGCAGTGGGAGTAGTAGCCGCTCAATCCATAGGTGAACCTGGAACCCAAATGACGCTCAGAACATTTCACTATGCGGGCGTCAAGGAGAGAAACGTTACATTGGGTTTGCCAAGACTCATAGAGATTGTTGATGCTCGAAGAAACCCTTCCACACCAGTCATGACGATTAGCCTTGATAAGGAACATCAGGTTAGCAAAGAAAAAGCAACGGAAGTAGCTCAGAGAGTCATATATACTTCAGTTGAAGACGTGGCCAAAAAGATCTTCATAGACCCTATGGACGTTGCGGTGACTGTAGAGCTAGATGATTCAATGCTCAAAGACAGAGGGCTCACGGCGGAGAAGATAAGGGAGATAATAAAGATTCCTGATTGCGAAACGTCTCTGAATGAGAACATCCTGACAATAAGACCAAAGACCGCACTGAACCTTGGAAAACTCTACTCAAAAGTATTCTCGCTCCACCTTTTGGGTATACCTGGGATCCGGAGGGTCCTTTTGGTCGAGGAGAAGGGAAAATGGGTAATATATACCGATGGCTCAAACCTTTCGAAAGTCATGAAAGTCCCAGGAGTGGATCCGTCCCACATAGTATCGAACAATATTCATGAAATTGCCGAGACATTGGGAATTGAAGCCGCTCGGAATTCCATTATCCGAGAGGCAATGAACGTTCTCGAGGAACAAGGACTTGACGTCGACATAAGGCACGTTATGCTAGTGGCCGATGTCATGACCTCTATGGGTGAGGTTCATCAGATAGGTCGCCATGGTGTAAGTGGCGAGAAAGCAAGCGTACTAGCTAGAGCCGCTTTTGAAATCACTGTACCATCTCTAATAGAAGCAGCATTAAGAGGACAGAGCGACATGCTTAAGGGTGTAACTGAAAACGTAATAGTTGGGCAAAGCGTTCCAGTTGGCACAGGCTTGGTGGAGCTCTACATGGCCTCCGTGGTCCCAAAAAACGAAAACAAGAATTGAGGCGACTAATTTGGTCGAAGTTGATGTAAACAAGGCTCTGAAAATGGCCGTCAAGACGGGTAAGGTTCTTTTTGGTGCCAAATTGGCATTGGACGCTGCAAGATCTGGCAAAGCTAAACTGATAATCTTAGCGTCCAATTGTCCCAAAGGGATACGTCAAGATATGGAGTATTACATAAGACTCTCCACTGTTCCCTTGTATATGTTCAAAGGATCCGGCATGGACCTTGGTGCCGCTTGCGGAAAACCCTATAGCGTGGCGGCTTTGGTCATGAAGGAGATTGGGGACTCGGACATAATGAAGACCGTGGAGGACCAGAATGCCCAGTAAGATCCTCCTAAGAGAAGATGAAATCAAGTACATGGCACTGTTCGAGAATGTCACCGGTGCCCTTGCCAAAGACTGCATAATTGACGAGAAAGCCAACAGAATCATATATGTGGTCAAAGCTGGAAATGTTGGCTTGGCCATAGGAAAAGGTGGATACAACGTAAAACTCCTCATGCGCATGATCAACAAAAACGTTGAAATCGTTGAATTTGATGAACAGCCCACAGACTTCATCAAGAATGCTCTTGCGCCAGCCAGAATAAATGAGGTACGTATCACTGTAAGACCAGATGGTAGAAAGATTGCTGTGATTGCGGTTGAGCCAAAGGACAAAGGTGTAGCTATAGGAAAAGATGGGCGGACTGTAGAGAGAATACGTTTCTTGGCTAAGAGGTATTTCGAGATAAGTGACGTCGTGATTTCATAGATTTGCAAAAACCATATATAAGGGTCGTCGTTCCAACTATCGAGCTTATATAAAGATATTCGGGAGGGGGAATCCACGGTCAAATCTCCGCGAGGCGAATACGCTGCGAGACAGCTTATGAAGAAACACAAGCGTCTCCGTTGGAAACTCAGAACCTACAAGAGACGTCTCTTAGGCCTAGATATAAAAGCTAACCCCTTGGGGGGAGCTCCCTTGGGAAGAGGTATCGTCCTTGAGAAAGTGGGAATTGAAAGTCGTCAGCCTAACTCTGCCATCAGAAAATGTGTACGGCTTCAATTGATAAAAAATGGTAAAGTGGTAACAGCATTTCTACCTGGTGATGGGGCTCTCAACTTCATTGATGAACATGATGAAGTACTTATCGAGGGGATTGGAGGCCCTAGAAGTAAGTCATATGGTGACCTTCCCGGCGTCAGATATAGAGTTCTCTCAGTCAACGGGGTGGCTTTGAAATCACTCATCACTGGTAAGAAAGAGAAACCAGTTCGCTAGACTTCCATTCATGATCATGCCCTGGTGAAAACTCTTGAACAAATACAAAGCAGAGATAAGACTCTTCGAAAAGTGGTCCTTTGACGACTTAGAGGTTAATGATCCTGGTCTCAAGAAGTATGTTTGTCTTGACCCAGTATTGATTCCGACTAGTGGAGGTCGCCACGAGCACAGGCGTTTCAAAAAATCAGAGGTCAATATCGCGGAACGTTTGGTGAATATGCTGATGAGACCCGGCCGAGCTGGGGGGAAGAAGGCCCGGGCAATCAACTTTGTGAAAAACGCCTTTGAAATAATAAATCTCCGTTCAGGGAAGAACCCATTAGAAATTTTGGTGAAAGCCGTAGAAAATGCAGCGCCGTCTGAGGAGACCACGAGAATAAGCTATGGGGGTGTCGTGTATCATATTTCGGTAGACATCTCTGCCCAAAGGCGCGTTGACTTGGCATTGAGATTCATTTCCAATGGCGCTAGAGAAGCCTCTCTGAATAACCCAAAGACAATTGAAGAATGTTTGGCAGATGAGCTTCTGTATGCTGCAGCTAGGGACCCAAAAAGCTATGCCGTTCAGAAAAGGGATGAGACTGAGAGGGTCGCTTTGGCTTCGCGGTAAGTAATTCCTCTGAAATCTCAGCTGGAATAGAGTTAAATATAGCAGAATTAAAATACGTTGAGGCAAATAAGGTATAGACAATCAATCTGACTTGATTGGAGGTTTGATTAGTTGAGCGAGAAACCGCACCTTAACATCGTCGTTAACGGTCACGTAGACCATGGGAAATCAACAACTATGGGGCATCTCCTTTTCCTCACAGGTTATGTAGACGAGAGAGCCATGGCTAGCCTTTCAGAAGAGTCAAAGAAGACAGGTCTGGGAGAGTCTTTCAAATTCGCTTGGATAATGGACAAGATGAAAGAAGAACGTGAGAGAGGGGTCACGATAGACCTATCCTTCTGGAAATTCGAATCTCCAAAGTACTTCTTCACCATCATCGATTCCCCGGGTCACAGGGACTTCATCAAGAATATGATCACGGGGGCCAGTCAGGCAGACATAAGTCTAATGACAATCTCCGCGAAGAAAGGAGAGTTCGAGACCGCCATAGCTCCTGGAGGTCAGGCTCGAGAACACGCTTTCTTGGTTCGAACTGTAGGTGTTGGCCAGATGGTTGTGATAATAAATAAGATGGATGATCCATCTGTCAATTGGTCCCAAGAAAGATATAATGAGTGCAAAGCAGAGATCGATAAACTCCTTAAGACCGTCGGATATGACACAAGTAAGATATCGTTCGTCCCCATATCCGGATGGTTAGGAGATAACTTGGTGAAGCAAAGCGAGAATATGCCTTGGTATAAGGGCCCAACATTGATCCAAGCCCTGGATGCGCTTCAAGTTCCGCCAAAACCAATCGACAAACCCATGAGGCTTCCAATTCAGGACGTTTACACCATCACCGGAATAGGCACGGTCCCCGTGGGAAGAGTCGAAACAGGCATTGTCAAAGAAGGCGACTCTATAGTCTTCATGCCGTCCAATGTCAAAGGCGAAGTCAAATCTCTTGAGACCCATCACGTACGCATCAACCAAGCTGTTCCAGGCGATAACATAGGCTTCAACGTCAGAGGTGTAGCCAAGAATGAAATCCATAGGGGCGATGTTGCAGGGCCACTGAAAAATCCGCCTACAGTTGCGAAAGAATTCATTGGTCAAATCATAGTGATACATCATCCAACGGCTATTGCTCAAGGATATACCCCGGTCCTTCACATCCACACAGCAACAGTCGCCTGCAAGTTCTCAGAACTCATAAAGAAGATCGATTCAAGGACCGGTCAAGTAGTAGAGGAAAAACCCGCCTTCCTTAAGACAGGTGACGGCGCCCTAGTCAAGCTGGAGCCTCTCCATCCAATAGCAATAGAGGCATTCTCAGACATACCCCAGCTTGGCAGATTTGCAGTTAGAGATATGGGGACTACCATCGCAGCCGGCGTCGTAAAGGAGATAACAACGAAAGTCGAACCAGGACAAAAGATATAGCTTTTTTCTTCTCTACCCTCTTCTTTTTGAAGGAGACAAAAGCATTAAATAAGCCCCACAGAATCTCATAGCTTCAGCCCCAATGTTTCATGTTCGGAGCAAAACTACATGGTTCAGAAAGCTAGAATTAGGTTGACCAGCACCGACCCAAAGAAACTTCAAATCATATGCGATGAATTGAGAGACATCGCCGAAAAGACGGGGGTTAAGATAGCTGGGCCTATGCCTTTACCCACCAAAAGATTGTTAGTCCCGGTGAGGAAATCACCATGTGGAGAGGGAACACATACTTACGACAAATACGAGCTCCGAGTTCATAAGAGAATGATAGATATAGACGCTAATGAACGGGCCATGAGACGCGTCATGCGAATTAAAGTTCCAGACGACATATATATAGAAATTGAATTGGTCTAATAGAAATCGATCAGAATTGAATGACTCGAAACCATTCATTGCTGATTGAATTTTTGGTTCTTGCCAAGGATGGAATGGCGCCGGGAAAGGGATTTGAACCCTTGAGACCCAGAAGGGCCACCGGCTCTCTTGCTTATGACCGGCTCAAGGCCGGCGCTTTTGGGCCACGCATCGTCTGGGCGTGTTAGTCCACTCAGCCGTCGAGACGCGAAAATCTTTTAGTTTACGCGTCATCCCGGCACCTCTTATCTCCCGGCATTTTGAGATTCTAGTAGCTCAATATCTTAAGTCTTACCTTGCTGGAAGAACGTGCAAGTCTTTTTCTACTGCGTAATGAAATATCTCTTAGTTGATTCAAGTGGGATTTAGATTTCTTGAACATACAGCCGATGTATATGTGGAAGCTTGGGGCCCAACCATCGGAAAATCTTTCGAAGACGCTGCATTGGCTTTGTTCGAGGTCATGATTGATACTAGCACTGTGAAGCCAACGAAACGAGAGACAATAGTTGTAGAGGCAAGAGACAAACATGAACTCCTATATAAGTGGCTGGAACAATTAATCCTAAAATTCGAAATAGACAACAACGTGTACTCAAGATTTCAAGTAGAAAAAATAGAAATGCGGTGGAAAATCTTCCATCTGGAGGCCACAATATATGGGGAAACTTATGATGGAGAACGGCACCCGTCGAGAGTTGGCGTCAAGGCCATAACGTATCACAGAATGGCGATTTCCGAAAGAAAAGGGAAGACGACCTTAAGGTTCATTCTGGATGTATAATGGAAGATCGCAGGACTTTGATTCCGAGGAATCGGTTGATATGCAGAAGGACGAAGTTCCTCTAGAAAGTCGCATGTTGCAAAAGAAACTTGCAGAGTATAAGGTTGTGGCCACGGTTTTTTTTACGCGTTAACCCAGAGCGGAAAAGGTTGGCTCTGGATAGCTGCAGTCCTGCAAGACTATCAGAAGCTAGTGCGATTTTCCTTCGAGAAGGAGAATCAATTCAATGTTTCCCTAGTCACTATTGATGGGTTGCTTTTTGAGAAGGACATGCAACAAGCTTTTTTGGGAGAACTTGTTGCAGAGCGCCTTGTTCTTTCGTACAGGTCAATTGAGCGCCATCAGTATCTCAAGGATCAAGAGCTTCGTCTGAAAAGAAGGATAATACTGGGTTCTCTCAGAAATAGTTGTGGGAGGAATGTGCACCAGTCCTTGAAACGCTGACACGGCATTGCTTCATTTCATGATCTAGTCTTTGTCCAAAGACTCTCAAAAAGGAAATGGGACTTCTGCCACCTACTTCGCGGGGCAAAGTTTCCCCCCTGAGTCAGAACTCTGCGCATTTGAACACTTCTTAGAAAGAAAAATATTCTGAATGCGAGATATTTAGATGCCTTGAACGGCAGTTTGGCTCTGAGCATAAGTCCTTCCCTTCACCATTATGATATCAAGAAAGAAACGAGAAACCTCAGCTGGATGCAACAATTCTTGGATCTTGAACTACCCTAGACCACATACAAGAAATGACAAGCTGATTCGAATAGGTTAAAATCGAAGTCCATTTTCTAGTTCTTTTAGGATGGGTAATAATGTCTCATTTTCCCCTAGAACGAATCGATAAGAACACTTGGCGTCTGCCACCCTCGTATAGATCGGGCATGAGAGTGCCTTGCACGATATTTGCCAACGAAGAACTTCTAAAAAAAATGCAGCTCGACAGGACCATAGAGCAAGGAGTGAATGTGGCGCACCTCAAGGGTATCTACAAATCCAGTATTGTTTTGCCGGACGGTCATGAAGGCTACGGTTTCCCCATAGGTGGAGTAGCAGCTACCGATTATGAATCGGGAGTAATTAGTCCGGGCGGAGTCGGATACGATATAAATATTGTGAGCTAGCCCTCCAATAGTATAAACTGCGGTGTCCGACTTCTTTCCACAAACCTAACCCTGAATGACATACGACCAAAACTTGCCGATTTGGCAACCTCAATCTTTCAAAACGTACCGAGTGGCTTGGGAAGTCGCCGAAAAGATTTCAGAGTTAGTGGAGCTGAGCTGGACAAGATTGCTCTAGAAGGCGTTAATTGGTTAATTGAGAAAAGAGGTCTGGGTTGGCCTGAAGATCCGAATTACTGTGAAGAGAACGGCTTCATGAAGAACGCAGATCCAGAGAAAGTCTCCAAGACCGCAAAAGATAGAGGTGAATCGCAAATCGGAACCTTGGGCAGTGGCAATCATTTTGTTGAAATTCAAAAAATCGACAAGATCTTCGACACCCAAACTGCGAAAGCCTTCGGTTTGATGGAACCTGATCAGATTACGGTGATGATTCATACGGGAAGTCGAGGTTTTGGTCACCAGATTTGCAGCGACTATCTCCAAGTTATGGAACGCGCCATAGACAAGTATAAAATCTCACTCCCAGATAGAGAATTGGCTTGTGCTCCAGCTAGCAGTAATGAGGCTGAAGATTACTATAAGGCAATGGCCAGCGCGGTCAACTTTGCATTTAGCAATAGACAAGCGATCACTCATTGGGTTCGTCAATCCTTCGAACAGGCTTTCCATGCCCAAGCAGACAAAATGGGCTTAAAAGTCGTTTATGACGTTGCGCACAATATAGCAAAGATCGAGGAACACGCTGTTGATGGTAGCATCAAAAAGGTCATCGTTCATAGAAAAGGAGCTACTCGAGCTTTTCCACCAGAACATCCAGCAATACCCTCCGCATATCGATCTGTCGGACAGCCAGTAATAATACCTGGATCCATGGGAACCAGCTCCTGGGTCATGGTCGGCGCACCACATGCCATGGATATTACCTGGGGGAGCACTGCTCACGGAGCTGGTCGAATGCTAAGCCGAACCATGGCCAAGAAGAGTTTCTGGGGGAATGAGGTCAAGAAGGAGCTTGAGAGTCGAGGGATGGTTGTACGAGCAGCCTCATCAGTTGTCTTGGCCGAAGAAGCCGATCCAGCATACAAGAATGTCGACGAAGTAGTCCAAGTCAGCCACGATCTCAGAATAGCGACGAAGGTTGCCAGACTTGTGCCCTTGGCTGTGATAAAAGGCTAAGCTTCAATCTTCATTCTTTATATCAGTTTGGGGCAGATGTCTGCCAAAGGGCAAATAATGCACTTGGCTTTTCTGGCCGTGCAGACCTCCCTTCCCAATTGTATCAGCAATAGATGAATGTCACGGTAGTCTTCTGGTCTAAATACTGCCTCCAACGCTCTCCTGACCTCATCATGATTGGAGGTCTTAGGAGCAAAGCCTAGCCTTCTCGAAATCCTGAAAATGTGGGTGTCAATCGGGATGACCGCCTTATTGCCCTGAAAGAGCAAGAAGACATCAGCTGTTTTCATACCAACGCTTGGCAGTGTCATTAACTCTTCCTTGGCTTCATCGTAGTTCTTTTTCAAGAGTGACGACAGATCACCGCAATATTTCTCAAGCACGATTCTTGCCAATTCGACTATTCGGGGAGCCTTGTTTCTATAGAGTCCCGCTGATCTTATGGAATCCATAACATCATCAATACTTGCACTGGCTAACGCTTCTGGACTAACACCAATCCTTTTGTCAAGGGTCTTATACGCTGAATCTTCATTTCTGAAGTTTGTGTTTTGAGAGAGAATTGTCCGGATTAAACTGCCAAATCCGTTTGTGGGCTGCGACCATCTTATTGGGAAATACTCCCTTAATCTCGCAACTATTTCGTCACCAATCAAATGGGATACCCCTCGGGACATTTCTCCAAAGAATCTTGTCAATGATCTTGAATATAGCAATCCTCAAGTTTATGGGGAACAATAACTTGTCACGTCCAAAAGCTCAAGAATCTATTTTGCATATCACATTCAAAAGGGGTTTCCTTATGAAGAGGCATGGAAAAGAATTCATCTGTCTTGCCAGTTCTTCCAGTGGCTCTAGTATCATGCGTAGGGAGGAATGAAAAGCCAAACATAATTACCTTGTGGGCGGTCACACACATCAGCTCAAATCCGCCAATTCTCGGCATAGGAATATACCCATTCCGCCATTCCTACAGACTAATTGAGGAACGGAGGATTTCGTTGTAAACTTCCCACAATCGAATTATTGTGGGAGACCGATTTCATAGGAACTCGCTCCTCCGACAAAAATGTGGACAAGTTCGAGGCAACCGGACTGACTCCGATTAATTCCGGAAAAAGCAAATCACCCCTGATAGAGGAATGCCCAGTGAACATGGAATGCATATTGAGGCAGAAATTGGTGATTGGTGCACCGAAATCCCACGACTGGTCGTAGGAGAAGTCGTGGCTACCCATGTAGATGAGGAGATTCTTGACCAAGAAAGCAAGATAGATCTGGCAAAGGCTCAGATGCTGGTTTACAGCGGTTGGGCATGGAAATACTGGGACTTGGGAAAGAACTAGCATATGATGCATTCTCACGCAGAATGCCAAAAAATCCGAGGGAAATTCAACAAAACGCTTGATGAAATGTTGAAACTTCATATCTTTGTTGCATCGATATAAGAAATATTTATTAGCAACTTTAAAGTCCTTAAGAGGACTCCATGAACAAAATAGAAGCAATATGGAGTCTTTATTAGAAATGAATACAAACCAACGCGTCAGTAAAGTAGTATTGGCATATTCTGGAGGACTGGACACCTCTGTTGCAATCAAATGGCTCCAAGAGAAATACCGTTCAGAAGTAGTGACCGTAACCATAGATGTTGGGCAAGCGGAGAACCTCCAAGAGATAGGTGACAAAGCTAATGCCTTGGGTGTGATGAAACACTATCCAATCGACGCCAAGAAAGAATTCGTTCAAGACTACATCTTTCCAGCCATAAGAGCCAATGCACTTTACCAAGGCAAGTACCCTCTCTCCACCGCCTTAGCCCGTCCCCTCATTGCCAAGAAATTGGTGGAAGTCGCTCGAATGGAAGGTGCTGACGGGATATCCCACGGTTGTACAGGGAAAGGCAACGACCAAATCCGATTTGATGTCACTATTAAAGCTTTGGCACCAGATGTTAAGATCATCGCTCCCATGAGAGAATGGTCCATGGGTAGAGATGAAGAAGTACGATACGCTCGGAAGAACAAAATACCAATAGACGCAAAGAAGAGCATCTACAGCATCGACCAAAATCTATGGGGTCGATCCATCGAATGCGGTCCGTTAGAGAACCCATTGACCGAGCCCCCCGAGGGTGCGTTCGAATGGACTGTTTCTCCGGAAAAGGCTCCTGAGAAACCCCAATACATGACAATCCAATTTGAAAAAGGAATACCCGTAGGACTTGATGGCGGAATCAAGGACGGGGTTCAACTGATCCGCGCTCTCAACAAAGTAGCTGGTGATCATGGAGTGGGACGCATCGACCATGTTGAAGATAGGATTGTGGGTATAAAATCTAGGGAAGTATACGAATGCCCTGCGGCTCTGACCGTCCTAGAAGCTCATAAAGACCTTGAAAAGATCGTACTGACCAGACATGAACTGTCCTTCAAGAGGGGAATTGAGGATCAATGGTCCTTCATGACCTACGCCGGCTTATGGGCAGACCCATTGAAGAAAGCCTTGGACGCCTTCGTCAATGAAACCCAGAAGCGAGTCAATGGCGAGGTAAAGATGAAGCTCTACAGAGGCTCTGCCGTAGTCGTAGGTCGCTCATCACAATACTCCTTATACGATCAGAATCTGGCGACATATGATGTGAGTTCCAAATTCGACCAATCTTCGGCTACGGGATTTATTGAGCTATGGGGTCTCCCCACAAGGGCCGCATGCAACCTCGCTGAAAGGTTAGAGAAAAAAGGAGAATAGGCAAGTGTCAGGTGATCTCCTAAGGGATGGCCTTTTGGGACCCCGATCAGAATCAATAGCAAAATTCACGTCCTCAATAAAAGATGATACATACTTAGCGAAGGGCGTCATTGATATAAACAAAGCCCATATTGTGATGCTTGCCAATAAGAGAATACTCTCCAAAAGTGAAGGCGCAGCTCTCTTAGAAGCGTTAAACAAAGTCGATCTCACCAATATGGACCCTAAACTCGAAGACATACATATGAATCTAGAGCAAAAAGTAGTTCAGATCATCGGAGAAGAGGTCGGCGGGAGAATGCACACTGGGAAGAGCAGAAATGACCAAGTAGCGACAGCAATTCGCATATGCCTTAGGAACTTTGTCATAGACCTAATGAGCTCGCTCATAAAGCTTAGAGAGACTATCTTGAACCGTTGCGAAGAGTGCTTATACACTGTGATGCCAGGTTATACTCATCTCCAACGAGCACAACCCGTGACACTGGCTCATCAATTGATGGCTCATTACGACTCGCAGGAACGAAATTGGGCACGCCTCAAGGACGCATACAAACGGCTAAATCTATCTCCTATGGGCGCAGCAGCATTAGCAACTACTAGCTTCGATATTGATAGGTATGAAGTATCTGACCTATTGGGGTTTGATGGTATCGTAGAAAACTCAATAGACGCAGTCAGTTCGAGAGACTTCGCAGCTGAAATCCTCTTTGTTCTGGCACAGACAATGGCCGATCTTAGCTCAGTTTCTGAGGAACTAGTAATATGGGCTACCAGCGAATTCAATATAGTAAAGTTGCCAGACCAATACGTCTCAACTAGTAGCATAATGCCCCAAAAGAAGAACCCTGTGACAGCCGAGTTAATTCGGGCAAAGACTGGCAGCGTATACGGGAGCCTTATTGCATTCCTTACTATCCTAAAGGCGCTGCCCCTGAGTTATAACATAGATCTGCAGGAAGCCACCCAGCATCTCTGGCTATCATGCGAGGCAACTCTTTCATCAATCGTCGTCATGGAGGGGCTATTAAAGGAAGTGAAATTCGACTCTGAAAAGCTTTTGTCGGAGGCAAAAGAAGATCTCTCTACGGCAACGGATCTGGCTGATACCTTGGTCAGGGATTTCGGTCTTCCTTTTAGGGTTGCCTACAGAATTGTGAGGACGGTAGTGAAAGAACTTGCTACTAGTGACTGGGATGCAAGAAAGGTTTCAGTTCTGATCTCAAATGAGACTGATGGCAAGATTCTTTTGACACCAGAAAGAATCTCTGCCATACTCGATCCGATTAGCAGCGTCAAGAATAAGAAAGTGGTGGGCGGTCCTTCCCCTACAGAGGTCGGAAAGAGCTTAAAGAAAAGAAGAAAAGGGTTGGAGAAGGACACTAATTGGCTAGAAAGACGTACTAGAGACTTGGGCGAAGCTTCCAGCCGCTTAGAAGCGGCATGTATCAATATTAAACTCCCAACTAGAAGGAGCTAATATTCGGAAGGAGGTGTGAGTCAATGAAAGCACGCTGTCCAGAATGCGATGCCGAGGTCAAAATCCCCGACGACGTCATCATTGGGGAAATTGTGAGCTGTCCTGACTGCGGCCAAGAATTAGAAATTGTAGAAATCACAAATGGGAGTGTCAAAGTGAAGGTGGCAGAAGTTGAAGGAGAGGATTGGGGGGAATAAGAGCTATGACAGAGCCACAACTGGGTCTGATCTATGATAGGGTCAGACTAGAAGAGAAAGCTATAATGAGAGCTGCACGGAAGAGGGGTCTAAGAATAAACTCCATTGACGCCAAGAAGATCTGCCTCGACCTCACGACAAAGGATAGTAGAGAGTTCGGTCATGTAGTCATACAAAGATGTGTGAGCTATTTCCGCGGTCTTCATTTAGCCTTTGTCTTGAAAGAAATGGATATACCAACGATTAACTCATTCGACACATCTCAAATCTGCGGCGACAAGCTCTTCGCAACCTTGGCCTTCATCAAGGAAAAGATTCCGACCCCTCGGACATTCCTGGCTTTTACTCCCGAAGAGGCGATAAAGGCGGCAGAAAATCTTGGCTATCCGTCGGTGCTGAAACCTGTCGTAGGGAGTTGGGGACGTCTTATTGCACCCCTAAAAGATCGAGAATCTGCCGAAGCCATATTGGAACACAGAGAGCAACTAAGCTCGCCGATCTTCCACATATACTATGTGCAGGAAATGGTTACGAGACCACCCAGAGACATCAGAGCGGTAGTGGTGGGCGAAGAAGTGGTCGCAGCGATGCACCGCCACGCTGCATCCAATGATTGGAGAACTAATCTGGCAAGGGGAGGAAAGGCTGTCCGTCTCGAGATTACTCCTGAATTCGAAGAACTCGCACTGAAAGCTGCAAAGGCTGTGGGCGGGGGTGTCCTCGGCGTCGACATGATGGAAGGCCCAGATGGCTTACTAGTTCATGAAGTGAACAGCACGGTGGAATTCAAGGGCCTATCTCACGTTACCGACGTAGATATAGCGGGGAAGATTGTGGAATATGCGATTGGCTTGGTCAAGAAATAGCATTGATCTTGAGGGAACGAAATTGATAGTAATAAAGATGGGTGGCGACATAGTTGGTTCCGGGAGTCTAAGTCCCGCAATCATAGACGATATCAAGAAAGTCTCTGAAGAACAGAAGATTGCTCTAGTTCACGGCGGGGGTGATGAGGTAACAAGGATTGCCGAAAAATTAGGGGTGCCTCAAACCTTTGTAATATCGCCCGAAGGGATAAGAAGCAGATATACCGGAAGAGAAACCGCCGTAATTTACGCTATGGTCATGGCTGGAATGATAAATAAGGGCTTGGTTGTTGCACTTCAAAAAGCGGGGATCAACGCTGTCGGTTTCTCGGGGGTAGATGGCGCCGCAATCCGTGCTGAGAGAAAGAAGAGACTCATCATAATAGATGAAAACAAAAGAAAACGCATAATAGATGGCGGCTATACGGGCAAAATTACCTCGGTCAATTCAGAATTCCTATTTTTGCTGATCAATGGGGGATATATCCCGATACTCTCCCCCATAGCTCTTGGCGACGAAGCTGAGATCTTGAACGTAGATGGAGATAGAGCTGCAGCTTACGTTGCGGGAGCCCTCGGAGCTGATCTGCTGCTATTCCTGACAGATGTCCAAGGAGTCTATTTGGACAACACAATAGTGAAGAAGATAGATGCAGACAAAGTATCTGAATTATTGCCCAGGATAGGTCAAGGAATGGAAAAGAAGATCCTTGCGGCATCAGAAGCTATCAAATTGGGCGTCAAGAGGGCGGTTATCTCATCTGGTTTCATAGACCATCCAGTTACGTCAGTCCTCTCTCGGGAATTAGGCACAGTGATCTTTTGAACTAAATGATGACTTTTTCATGTTTTTTCACTACGACTTCGGAGGGTGCATGTCATGGAATTGAATGAAGAAGATGTTTTTCGCATAGAGGATAATTCCTTGGCCCGAACCTATATGAAAAGACGCATAGTTATAACCCGAGGAAAGGGTTCCCGTGTCTGGGATATACATGGGAGAGAATACATCGACTGCACTACAGGATATGGCGTAGGCTTGGCAGGTCACCTGCATCCAAAGATAATGGATGCTATAAGACAACAATTAGAGCGATTGACTGTATGCCACGGGTCCTTTTACAACGATGTTCGCGCGACTTTCGTCGAAAAACTGATCAGGATTACCCCCAATGGCTTGAACCGCATGTTCATTAGTAATAGCGGAACAGAAGCGATTGAATGTGCCTTGAAAGTCGCCCGCAAATTCACTGGCAAACCCGGGATCGTAGCCATGATGAAATCGTTTCATGGAAAGACAATGGGATCGCTGTCAGCTACATGGAACACTAAGTATAGAGAGCCTTTTGAGCCCCTTGTCCCGGGCTTCACATTTGTCCCCTATGGGAAAATTGATAGAGTCAGGGAAGCCATAAGTGAAAACACGGCAGCGATTATAGCTGAGCCGATCCAAGGAGAAGGAGGTGTCAATATCCCACCTCCGGCGTTCTTCAGAGAACTCAGGGAAACATGCGATGAAAAAGGGCTGCTTCTAATCGCAGACGAGGTTCAAACGGGTTTCGGGAGAACCGGTAAACTATGGGCATGTGAACACTGGCACGTCAAACCCGACATTATTACCTTAGCCAAACCAGTTGGTGGGAGTCTTCCTATGGGAGTAACGGTGGCAAGAGATGATATAATGTCGTCTTTTGCCATGGGTGAACATTCGACTACCTTCGGAGGCAACCCTCTCACATGCGCTGCAGCATCAGCCTTTTTGGATATCTTGAAAGAAGAGAAGTTGGTAGAACAGGCTGAAATCAAGGGTGCAGAGTTCAAAGCCAGATTAGATGACCTCAAGAGCAGGAATCCTGTGATTCGCGAGACTCGAGGACTGGGTTTGATGCTGGCAGTAGAATTTCGCTTCGACATATTGAATATCTTGTTGCAATCTGCGAATAATGGTCTCTTAATCTTGGACGCGGGCAGAAACATCCTACGATTTCTGCCCCCATTCGTTATAACTTCTGAGGACATAACACAAACGATAGCGATTCTTGATAGAGTCCTAAAAGAGGGCAAATATAGTGTACGAGATTGATCTTCTGAAAGAAATGCTCGAAATATACAGCCCTTCTGGCCAAGAAGCAAAATTGGCCACTTTACTGCGCGAAGAGATGAGATACCTAGGGCTGAAAAACGTGCACATCGATCCCATTGGAAACGTTCTAGGCGAAGCCGGTAGCGGCAAACCTAAGATCATTCTATGCGGTCACATGGATACAGTCCCAGGTTTCTTGGAAGTAAGAGAAGAGGATAATGCTTTGTACGGAAGGGGTGCTGTTGATGCGAAGTCATCTCTGGCTGCCATGATTGTAGCAGCTTCCAGACTGAACACAAAAGCATTGGGGACGATTACCGTAATTGGCGTAGTGGACGAAGAAGGAGATGGATCAGGAATCGAACATCTCTTGAGGACAAAACTCGACGCCGACTACTTCATCTTTGGCGAACCCAGCGGAGTTGACAAGATTACAATAGGATATAAAGGCAGGATCCAATTCGCGTTGAAGTTCAAAACAGCTGGTGGTCATGCAAGCGCGCCTTGGACGTCTGAAAACGCTGTGGAGAGAGGATACGATCTCTGGAACCGCATTAGAAATAACCTTCTCGTAGATGATATTGATGTAGCTGATCGGTTTCATGAGGTGAGCATTTGTCTTACAGTTCTCAAAGGCGGTGAATTTCCAAACAATATACCTGAAAACTGCTGTATGACTTTGGACATCCGAGTCCCCCCTCAACTTGCCTGCCAGAAAGTCGTGGAAGAACTTAATAGAATTGTCGAAGCCTTCAAGAAGGAACACCCTAAGGTCCTCATTGAGAGCAAAGTCGAAGGCCTCTTGGACGCTTATGAAGCTGACCGAAACTCACTTGTGGTCAAAGGCCTTAGAACAGCAGTCTTCCGAGTCCTAGGAAGGAATGCTCGGCTCGTAAGGAAGACAGGCACAGGCGATATGAATGTGATAGGATTGAGGCAGCAAATTCCGGTGGTGACCTATGGACCGGGGGACTCTCGACTGGATCATACGCAAAAAGAACGCATAGATCTAGACGACTACCTCAACAGCATCAAAATCATTGAAACCGCTGCCGAGTACATCGCAAATAATCATTAAAATGTATCATCATTCTTGGATGAGGTATCCGCATTGTTTCACCCTATGAAGAGACCGCGCAAACTCATAGTCGCCCTTCCCGCTTCTATTGTCTCCGATATTCCTCACCTTAGAGAAAAGACGCAGCGAATAGGTCAGATCGGCAGATTACTTGCGATATTCCGGGTCAACGAAGCAATAATCTATCCCGACGACCCAAGTCATGAAACAGAGAGAAATGTCGAACTCATTCGCGCGATTCTCTCTTACATGGATACTCCTCAGTATTTGAGAAGACGCCTCTTCAAGATCATACCGGAGTTCCGCTATGTTGGAATACTTCCTCCTCTACGGACGCCACATCACCCGACTGAAAGCCGACTTGAAGCTGCGGCAATAAATGAAATCCGGATTGGGCTGGTGGTTCAATCCATGGGTGGTTGCTCTCTTATTGACGTAGGGTTTGAGGTGCCCGTAAAGGTCAGAGAAGTTCTCCGACCTGGAAAGAAAGTCACTGTAAGACTCTTAGATAAGAGCAATGCACCTTCAGCTACTTTGGTGAAGAAAGAAGAGATAGAAATATATTGGGGTTATAATGTTACTGCATCTGCTACGCCAATCGGGAAACTGATGAAGAAAACGTCAGCTGACTTGGTGATTGCGACTTCCAAATACGGTGTACCTATGATGAACATGATTAAAGATATCAAATGTGCTTGGGAGAGGTCTGATTCTGTTGTGATCCTTTTTGGTTCTCCTAGTGAAGGCATTCAAGAGATATTATCTCGCGAAAACCTTAAAGTCGGCGATGTAGCCCAATTCTTAGTCAATTCGGTACCTGAACAGGGTACTCAAACGGTGAGGACAGAGGAAGCTCTAGCTTCTACTCTGAGCATGTTGAATATCATAGAGTGATGGTGGACGGATGGGTCACAGAAAAAAGAACGCTCCCCGAAGGGGGTCGCTCGCATATTTACCGAGAGGGCGATCTTTCAACCAAAAGGGAAGGATAAGATTTTGGCCTCACATAGAAGGCGCGCCGACCCTTTTAGGATTTGGTGGATATAAAGCTGGCTCAATAAATGTTTTCTGCATAGAAGATCACGCGGGGTCTCCTTATTTTGGGAAGGAGATTTTTACACCTGCTACCGTACTTGATGTTCCTCCAATGATTGCATGCGCTATTAAGATTTACAAGGCGACAGACGGCGGTCTTAAGGGTTTCACTGACATTTGGATGAAAGAACCTCCAAAGGATCTCGCCAAGATTTCAAGCACTCCGAAGGAGCCAAGACTTGAAGAAAGATTGCAGAAATTGGAGAAAGCCATAGACTCGGTAACCGAAATAAGAATGGTCCTTTGCAGCCAACCAAGATTGACCGCAATTTCAAGGAACTCGCCCGAACTTATTGAGGTCAAGATAGGCGGGGGCAACGCAAGAGAACAACTGGAATATGCCAAGAGAATTCTCGGCAAAGAAGTTCGATTCTCAGAAATCTTTGGGGCTAATCAGTATGTTGATGTCGTAGGCGTTACGAAGGGAAAAGGTTGGCAAGGCGTAGTCAAACGCTATGGTGTAAAGATTCTATCTAGAAAGAACAGAAAGAATAGACGTGACATTGCAACTATTGGTCCTTGGACCCCTGCGCATGTGATGTATACTACTCCACGAAGTGGCCAAATGGGCTACTTCCAAAGGATTGAATACAACAAGAGAATTCTGAAGACCGGAAGTAGCGGCTCAGAGGTTACCCCGAAGGGGGGGTTCACCCATTATGGGCAAGTCAAAGGCAACTATGTGATGCTGAAGGGCAGTGTCCAAGGCCCGGCAAAGCGGCTAATCAAGGTAAGGTACCCAGCGAGAACTCCAAGAACTATTCCACCTGGCATGCCAAAAATAACACAAATCAACTTGGAATCGATCCAGGGAAAATGACAAGAGGAGTAATCACACATGCCCCAAGTGACCGTTCCTGTTATCGACCTCGAAGGTAAGAAAGCAGGGAAAGTCGAATTATCCAAGATATTTGATACGCCTTTCAGGCCTGATGTGATAAGAAAGGTTGTTGTCGCACTTCAATCCCATAGGATACAACCGCAAGGCAGAGATCCAATGGCCGGAAAGAGGACGACTGCCCAATCATGGGGAGTAGGTTTCGCCACTGCCCGAGTTCCACGTGTCAAAGGTTCACAGTACCCTGCAGCGTCTTCAGCTGCTTTTATTCCGAGCGCAGTTGGGGGTCGTTCAGCGTATCCTCCTACGATCAGAAAAAAGATTGCCAAAAAGGTAAATAAGAAAGAACGCATGCTCGCTTTCAAATCTGCTGTGGCAGCAACGGCTAAGAGAGAACTGGTTGAGGCACGCGGTCACAAATTATTGGCAGATGTGAAGTTCCCAATAGTGATCACGGATGAAGTGCAGGGAATAGAAACAACGAGAGCCTTGGGAGAGTTGCTACACAGCATCGGGCTATCTCCTGACCTCGACAGAATCAAGGACAGGTTTCAAGGGCAGACCCCCAAGAGAAGAAGGCGGGGAAGACAGCCGAAACACGGAAAAGGACCTCTGATAGTGATCTCTGAGGACAAAGGATTGATAAAAGCCTCTAAGAATTTGTTAGGTGTTGACGTCGTTAAGGTCAGTGATCTTAACACCGAAACACTTGCTCCAGGAGGCAAAGCCGCTAGATTGACAATCTGGTCGGCATCATCAATAAAAGAACTAGGGCGCGGTGAATAGTACATGGCGCGGACGACCATTAATAAGACGATTCTCTATCCTGTTATGACAGAGGATGCCATAAGCCTCATAGAAGCCGAGAACAAACTCGTTTTTGTTGTAAGTCTCAAGGCTGGCAAGTCAAGTATTCGCCAGAGCATAGAAGAGATCTACAAGGTCAAGGTTGAGAAAGTGAATGTCTCAATTTCAAACAAAGGATTGAAAAAGGCCTACATCAAACTTGCTCCAGAATTCAAAGCCTCCGATGTGGCAATAAAATTAGGTATATTCTAAGGTGAATAGGCATGGGCAAGAGAATACTCGTACGAAGAAGAGGAAGAGGGACTTCTACCTTTAGGGCTTCAACTCATAAGAGAATCGGTCCCGCTCGCTATGCCATTATGACAAAGGAGGATATAGCATCTGTCATAAAAGGTATCGTAAGAAGAATCGACCACGAACCAGGCCGTGGAACTCCTTTAGCTCTTATTGAACTGTCTGACGGGCGAACATATAACTCGCCAATTCCAGAAGGAGTTCATCAAGGGCAAGAGATTTCTGTAGGCTCAGAAGCACCGAATGACATAGGGAATATACTACCTGTGGGCAGGATTTCTGAAGGAACCTTCATCTGCAACATAGAATTGTCACCAAATGATGGCGGCAGATTGGTCCGCGCATCTGGGACATACGCCACCGTGGTAGCTCACACCCCTCAAGGTACAATGTTAAAACTTCCATCCGGGAAGACAGCAGCTTTCAACAACTCCTGTCGCGCCACAATAGGCGTGATCTCTGGGGCAGGTCGTGTGGATAAACCCTTTATGAAAGCAGGTGCAAGATTCCATATGGCAAAAGCCAAAGGTCATACATGGATCCACGTTGCAGGAGTTGCCATGCTATCAGCATATCACCCTCACGGCGGAGGAAGGCACAAACACCCGGGCAAACCCACTACAGTGGCTCGCGGAGCACCTCCTGGACGTAAAGTGGGCAATATAGCTTCACGCCATGCTGGATCCAGAAAGAAGATCCGTGAAAAAAGGTAAATAGCAACTCTGCCAAGAATGCTTTATATCGGTCGCTCTCCAAGAACCTTCGAGAAAATAGGTGTTGAAAGATGCCAAAAGAGTTTACTTACGGCGGCTTTACTCTCCCAGAGCTCCAAAAGATGTCCATGGATGAATTCATCAGATTGCTCCCATCAAGACACAGAAGGAGTCTAACCAGAGGCCTAGCTCCAGATCAGCGTTTGCTCATAGAAAGGATAAGAGAGTGCAAGAAGGCCACTAAGGACGTAATTCCACCCATAAAGACTCATTGTCGTAATATGCCCATTTTGCCTGAGATGATCGGACAGAACATACTTGTATATAATGGAAAGGAGTTCATTTCGGTAACAATAGCACCGCAGATGATAGGCCATTACCTAGGCGAATTTGCGATTACGAACAAGAAAGTTAGCCATGGCACACCGGGCATAGGCGCTAGCCGAAGCAGTATGTACGTTCCCCTCAAATGACTATTCCTCGTGCGCCTAGTAATGATTCCAATTTTGTTTGTGCACAAGACAATCACAAACCTTTTCGTGTTGTACGCAAGTTATTCTGCAGAGGTACCTTTGACGATGGTTGTGAGAATGCCTTCGGTGGCTGGCTCGTGGTATGCTGGCACACCGGCTTTGCTGAAAAAACAGATCGAAGACTGCTTTTTGCATAGTATTGGCGTGAAGAGAATACCGAAGGTCAACTTGAAAGGAACCAGAAAGATCATTGGCCTGGTTTGTCCACACGCGGGATATTCTTACTCAGGTCCAGTTGCCGCTAACTCTTATTGCGCTTTAGCAGAGGACGGGGTGCCCGAAGTAGCAGTGATATTGGGTCCCAATCACACCGGCATGGGGTCGGGTCTATCTATTATGGTGGATGGAAAATGGAGGACGCCTCTAGGTGAGATAGAGATTGACTCAGCGATCGCTCATCGAATAGCCAACATGTCCAATATTATAGATATAGACGAAAAGGCTCACCTATCTGAGCACTCTCTTGAAATGCAAATCCCTTTTCTTCAATATCTTTACGGGCAGAATATCAGAATAGTCCCTATTTGCATGATGATGCAGGATTTGGACAGCAGTAGAGATGTTGGCAAGGTCTTGGCCACTTCGTTAGAAGGAAAAAACGCAATTATAATTGCCAGCACGGATTTGAGCCACTACGAAACCTATCAAAGAGCATTTGATAAGGACTCAGAGGCAATTAGGGAAATTCTAAGATTGGATGAGGAGGGGTTGATGAGGGCTGTAACTCAATTGAATATCTCCATGTGCGGGCCTGGTCCGGTTGCTTCCTGTATCATAGCTTCAAGATCCTTGGGTGCCAACAAGGCTACGCTATTAAGATATTCCACTTCCGCCGATATTTCAGGGGAAATGGGCGCAGTAGTCGGATACGCCTCCATAGCAATCGAAAGGTGACTACGACTGTTTCTGGAGTGAAATTCTTGCATGGTTCAGCGCTTTCTCTATGTCCTTCCCCGCATGTTGGAATAAGGGGTTTCCATGGCCCGCCAGAAGAATATTTACATTGAGATCAGCAAGTCTCTTGAGGGAGCTTAGCAACATGCAACTGTTGCCTGTCGGCATATCCGTTCTGCCAAACCAGCCATCTGGAAAGACTGTGTCTCCTGAAAAAAGGAGGCCCATGTTTTCCTCGTATAAACATATGCTTCCGGAAGTATGACCTGGGGTGTGAATTACTTGAAAATGGCCCAGGGAAGTCACAATCACATCTCCGTCTGCTAGCCCTAGAATCCTGCAACTTCTTTTGTGCTCAAGTGTCAGCGCATCCTCAGAGTGTGCAAAGACTCTTGGTTTTGAATTCCTAAGAATCTCTTCTAGACCGTCCACGTGATCAAAATGGTTGTGCGTCAGAATTACTTGTTTCAAACTGGCAAACTGTAAATCAGACCACCTGAAGAATTCCTGAATCCTGTTTGTTCCAAGGTTCGAACCTGTATCGATCATTGTTATTTCAGAATCGCCAATGGCATATATGTTAGAACATAGCCCGATCCCCTGAAGAAAAAAAGTGCTTCTGAGCCTGGTGTCAAAATCGTTGAGTCTCATCAAGATAATGCTGTCACTCCCATATTCAGACGCTGGTTTGCTGAAAAATGGTCCGACACGACCCGATGAAAAGTTTAATTTAGAACAAAGAGTTAATAAACCACATCTCGTGATTGATCTGGATTACGAATATCAAGGGGTTGCGGCATGCCTGACTGGGGTTATTCTGTTACGGGACTCGATCCTGGTAAGACGGCCAAGGCAAGTGGTCGAGATCTTAGAATATCGCCTAAAGATTCTCGGGAAGTCTGCAAGACCCTTAAGGGCATGAAAATTGATGATGCTAAGAGGCTCCTCAACGAGGTAGTTGAGAAGAAACGGCCCATCCCTATTACTAGGTACCGCAAGGAGGTACCTCACAGGCACGGCGTCGAAGGGTACGCAGCAGGAAGATATCCAATAAAAGTTGCCAAGAACCTTCTAAAAATTCTGGAAAGTTTGGAATCTAATGCCACCTACAAAGGATTAGACCTTGAGAGGCTTAGAATCATACACATCGCCTCCCAGAGGGCTAGGGTGTTAAGAAAATACATCCCCCGAGCCCATGGTAGAGCGACACCGTATTTCAACAAACTGACCCACCTTGAGGTTGTTGTGGAAGAGGTATAACGATGTCTGTAATCAGGCACTTCATAAACGAATCAAAGAAGAAACTTGTAATAGACGAGTTCTTAACCAAAGAACTTGAGCGAACTGGTTACGGCGGAGTTGATATATCCAAGACACCTCTGGGTACACGAGTGACAATATACAGCATGAAACCAGGCTTGGTAATTGGCAGAAGGGGTCAAAACATAAAGGAATTGACTCAACTCTTTGAAGAAAGATTCAAGTTGTCAAATCCCCAGATAGCCGTAGCCGAAGTTGAAGTGCCTGAACTTAACCCCAACATCATGGCCTCTAGAGTCGCCGCAGCCCTTCAGAAGGGCATCCACTTCAGGCGCGTAGGGTTCTGGGTTCTCAATAGAATCATGGAAGCTAAGCCCTTGGGTGCAGAGATAATAATCCGTGGCAAGCTGCGAAGCGAACGGGCAAGATATGAGAAATTCCGAGCTGGATACATCCCGAAGACGGGGGATTTCGCCCAAAGAAATATGCGGACCGCCGTTGTTCATGTCAGACTGAAACCAGGAACCCTTGGAATCAAAGTCAATATAATGCCTAGAACGGAAGTGGCTTCACAAACGGTCGAAGTCAAACCCGAAGAAATTCAACCTTCGCCCTCTTCAACTATTGCTTCACCTCAAGAAGTAGTTCCAGAAGGTGCCCCTCAAGAAGTAGTTACGCCACAGGAGGGTAATCTTGCCAACCCTTAGAATGAAGGAGATTCGGGGTTTCCCTCCTGACCAGCGAGATAAGAGACTGTCGGAGCTGAATATTGAACTTTTGAAGCTCAAAGCCATGGTAAAAGCTGGAGGCTCCGTTGAGAACCCAGCAAGGATTCGGGAAATTCGTAGGACAATAGCCAGGATCAAGACCGTCGACAACGAGAAAGCTGCAAAGGAAGGTATCTCAAATGCCAATAACCCAAAGAACCGTCTTAAGACATGAGCTAATAGGTCTAGAAACAAGGGTGATCAGAAGTCAAAACCCCTCCATTACTGGAATCAAAGGACGAATCATAGACGAAACACAGAACACTCTTGTTCTGCTTGTGGGTCACGAGAAAAAGGTCGTACCAAAAGGAGTTGTAACGTTACAGTTGAGTTTTCCGGATGGGAGTCTGGTTGAGATTGACGGAACAGAGGTTATCGGTAGATCTGAAGATAGACTGAGGAAAAGAACTCGGAGATGGTAAGCGATGCGAAACATCGGATTAGACGTGAAATTACCAAAACGGACCTGCGAGGATCTGAGATGCCCTTTCCATGGAACTCTAGGAGTAAGAGGCAGAGTACTTGAAGGAACTGTGGTAAGTGATAAATCCAAAGACACTGTGGTAGTCCAAAGGGATTATCTCCAATACATCAAGAAATATCTGAGATATGAAAGGAGACGAAGCAATATCTCAGCACACAGCCCTCCCTGTATAGGCGCTAAGTCTGGGGACAAAGTCAAGATAGCAGAGTGTCGCCCGCTCAGCAAAACCGTAAGTTTTGTAGTAATCGAAAGACTCGAAGGCGTTTGAAGATGCCAGGTCCAAAGACAAGAGCCGTTTCAGCCAAGGGTGTAATCGAGTTCAGACCACATATAACCCGTGGTCTGCCAACTGGAGCTGTTGTCCACTGCGCCGACAATACAGGTGCCCGGGCTGTGAGGATAATTCAGGTGAAAGGCTACAAGGGAAGACTCAGACGTTTGGCCTCCGCCTGTGTGGGTGACATGATAATTGTTTCGGTTAGGAAGGGCGCTCCAGATCTCAGAAGACAAATGCTCCCGGCTGTTGTTGTAAGGCAGAGGAAGCGATTCAGGAGGCCCGATGGAACTTGGGTCGGCTTTGAAGATAACGCAGTGGTAATAATGACGCCTGAAGGGGAGTTGAAGGGATCAGAGATTAAGGGTCCGGTAGCTAAAGAAGCTGCAGAAAGATGGCCTCGGATCGCAAACGTTGCTGGCATAATAGTGTAGAGGAATCCACATCATGAAAGCTCGTTCAAAAGGAGATTTAGGAAAAGTGGCTAGTTTCATGGCTGCGCCCCTATCACATGAACTCCGGGAAAAATACAAACTCAAGACCTTTGGAGTGCGAAAAGGAGACACAATATCCGTGGTCCGTGGCGATTTCTTGGGGGTCGAAGGAAAAGTGAATAAGGTAGATATCGAGAGGGCAAAGCTCTACATCGATGGCATAACGAGGGAAAAAGCTGATGGTTCTTCCATTTTTGTCCCCGTACATCCATCAAAGGTCAAGATAACAAAAATCAGTCTTGATGATAAATGGAGAAGAAATATGCTGAAACGGCGTGGTGTGAAGCTGGAAGAAACCAAAGTTGCCGAAAAAACTTTGGAAACACCCGCAAAGAGAAAGAAAGCCGGTAGTAAGAAGCATAAACCGAGGAAGAAAGAGGAGGCCGAATCCTAGACTTGGGAGGAAAAGGCGGTTCCAGACACTTGAAAAGGATGGCTTCGCCATCTTATTGGCCCATCCATAGAAAAGAGAACAAGTTTGTTGCAAAACCAATTCCGGGATCACATACAATAGCAGAGAGCATGCCGATTCTCCTAGCCTTGCGGGAAGCATTGAAATACGCCAATACAAAGAAAGAAGCGAAGATAATTCTTTCCGAGAAGAAAGTGAAAGTAGACGGAAAAATCGTCGCCGATGAGAAGTCCTCAATAGGTCTAATGGACGTCATAGAAGTACCTGATCTGAGCGTAGCCTTTCGGATTCTTTCTCATCCAAAGAAGGGTTTGATTCTTCATCAAATCACAACCGATGAGGCTATGTTCAAACTCTGCAAGATAGATAACAAATCTGCAGTAAGGAAAGGACATGTTCAGCTCAACCTCCACGATGGACGAAACTTGGTGATAACCGTTAAGGATGTCAAGAAGCCCGATGAAGACGTCTACAAAACATCCGACGTGCTAAAAATCAGCATTCCCAAACAGGAAATGCTGGGTCATTTGAGATTTGAAGAGGGCGTTTTCGCTTTGGTGACGGGCGGAAAGAACGTTGGTAGCTATGGCAAAGTCATAGCAATAGAGAAGAAGAAAGGACCTTATCCGACATTCATCACTCTGGAAAGTGCTGGTGGAAAGCGTCTTCAGACCACTTTAGGATATGTTTTCGCTATCGGAAGGGAAGCTCCATGGATCTCGGTGTCTGAGGTAGAAACATGAGTCAGAATGAGGCGACAGCTGAATCACGGAAGCTGAATCCGACACTTAGACCGAAGATCGAGAAGGTGACTGTGGACGTGTGTGTCGGCGAATCCGGCGCCCCACTGGAAAAGGCGATAAAGGTTCTCAAAGAACTTACAAATCAGACTCCCTGTCAGAGAAATGCCAAGAAGTCTATCAGGGAATTTGGCATAAGAAAGGGAGAACCGATATCGTGCATGGTTACGCTGAGGGGAACTAAGGCGATTGATTTTCTGAAACGCGTGTTGGATGTCGTCGAAAACAAATTGCCCGAATCGAGCTTTGACAGATTCGGAAATTTCTCCTTCGGGATCAAGGAGCACATAGAGATACCTGGGACAAAATACGTTCCTGAACTCGGCATCATCGGCATGGATATTTCGGTTTCTTTCATAAAACCCGGGATTCGCGTCACGAGAAGACGAATCATGAATAGACGCATAAAGGAGGGTTACCGCCCAACTCCTAAAGAAACGATAGAAATAATGAGAGAGCAATTCGGGGTTACTACCAAATCTGAGGAGGCCTGAGCAAATGGGTAAGAAACAAGCAAAAAAGGAAAGGAAGTTTGGGAAGGGCAGCAGGCCCTGCGTAAGGTGCGGCTCCTACGGTCCCATAATACGACGTTATGGATTGAACCTCTGCCGTCAATGCTTCAGAGAAGTAGCCGAGAAACTCGGATTCAGGAAGTTCAGTTGAGGCGATGATGAATGGTCACAACAAATCCTTTGGCAAATGCAATGACTACCATAAACAATAACGAAATGAGAAAGAAAAGGGAATGCATCATTAGCCCAGCCTCCAAACTAGTAGGTCATGTCCTCAGAGTACTCCAGAAGAACGGCTATGTTGGTGAGTTTGAGTTCATAGATGATGGCCAAGCTGGAAAATTCAAAGTTCAACTTCTGGGGAGAGTCAATAAATGCGGGATCGACAAGGGGAGACATCCCGTGAAGTTCGAAGGATATGAGGAATGGGAGAAGAGATATCTTCCATCTCACGACATGGGACTCCTGATAATATCTTCTTCGAAAGGTGTCTTAGCTCACAAGGAGGCTAAAGAAAACAGAATGGGCGGTAGGCTCTTAGCTTATGTCTATTGAGGCGAAATCTATGAACAATGAAGGCATCAAATCCATCGTTATACCAATACCTGAAGGAGTAGATCTACTGGTTGAAGGCCAGAAGATATCCGTCAGGGGCCACAAAGGAGAAATTACCAGGGATTTCTCGCCAGTCCCAGTAGGTTTCTCCTTGTCTGAACGGACTTTGACAATTACCACCGCTAATCCCAGAAAGCGAGAAATCGCTCTGATAGGAACTTTAGGCGTTCATATAGAGAATATGTTGAAAGGCGTCCAAAAGGGCTATACTTACAGACTCAAAGTGGTATATGCCCATTTTCCGATTACAGTCAAGGTCCAAGGAAAGACGGTCGTAATCCAGAACTTCACCGGAGAGAGACACCCGAGAACTTCCAAGATAGTTGGAGACTCCAAGGTCACAGTCAAGGGCGACGAAATCTTGGTTGAGGGAGTTGATTTAGAGAAAGTTAGTCAAACTGCTGCCAATATGGAACTTGCAACAAAGTCAAAAGACAAAGATCCTAGGGTGTTCTTGGATGGCATCTACATCTCCGAAAAGGGCGAGGGGCAGATCTAGAAATGTCCGAGACAAAAGACAAGGAAAAAAAGATCGACCTCAAAGGCGATAAGCGCAATCCCGAGACTGCCAGACTGCTCAGACTACGTTCAGAATCAAAAGAAGCTAAACCAGAATTCGCCAGGCAATCGAGCTGGCGCTATAAGCGGGTCAAGAATCGATGGAGGGCACCTCGAGGAATCGATAGCAGGATGAGGTACAAAGAGAAGGCTGTGCCAAAACAGCCTAGCACGGGTTACGGTTCGCCACGAAAAATTCGAGGCCTTCACTCATCAGGTTTAGAAGATACAGCAGTCTGGAATGTCAAAGATCTAGAGAAAATTGATGCTGCAAAACAGGCAGCGCGAATAGCTCATGCCGTTTCAAAGAGAAAGAGACTGGGCATAATTGAAAAGGCAAAGGAGCTTGGAATACGAATTCTCAATCCTAAGGAAGTGAAGGAGCTTGAGCCTAAAGACTCAAAGAAGATTAGCCGCTGAGATACTAAAAATAGGTCAGAATAGAGTCTGGCTGGATCCCGAACGAATCGAAGAGATAGATGTAGCCCTGACGCGCGGGGATATCCGCCGCCTAATTCATGAAAAATCGATCAAATCACTCGCTGAAAAAGGCGTAAGTCGTTCTAGAGCTAAATTCCTTCATGAGAGAAGAAAAATCGGAAGAAGAAGCGGTAGAGGAAGCCGAGAAGGTTCGTCAGGCGCAAGACAGCCAAGAAAAGATGTTTGGATCATCAATATTCGCGTCTTGAGGAGACGCCTGAAGACTTTAAGGGATGGCCATCTTCTGACAAAAAAGGCATACCGCCAGCTTTATAGAAAATCCAAAGGTGGAACATTCAAAAACGCATCCCATCTCGAACAGTACTTGAAAGCGAGCAATCTCATTCGGAGGAGGTAGACTAATTGGCTACTGGACCTACCTACAGAGTTATGTTTAGACGGCGAAGAGAAGGAAGAACTAACTTTCATAGGAGAAGGAAACTGATCCTCTCCCGCGTCCCCCGTTTTGTTCCTAGAGGTTCGCTAAGGAATATGTCTGTTCAAATAGTAGAATCAAAACCGATAGGCGACTATGTTTTAGCGTCAGCCAACTCGAAGGAACTCAGAAAGTTCGGATGGCTTGGTAGCGGCGGAAACATACCTTCAGCCTACCTTGTAGGTTTCCTGATCGGTTCAAGAGCAAAATCCTCTGGGCTCAAACAAGCTATTTTGGATGTGGGCCTGTTGACTCCCTCCAAAGGCACCAGAATACTCGCATCGTTGAAGGGGGCGTTGGATGCAGGTCTCGAAATTGCTCATGATGAGAAAGCCCTGCCCGACGCCGACCGCATAAGTGGGAAACATATAGCTAATTATGGGGCTTCTCTGAGCCAAAATACCCCTGACCTGTATAGCCGCTCTTTTTCAAGAAACTTGGCAAACCGGTGGCCCCCAGAGCAAATTCCTAATGGATTTGAGAAAGTGAAAAAGGAGATTCAAAGAAACTTAGCTGGTGAGACTAATGTCCCAATATAGAATGGCAGAGAGAGATCAAGCGTTGAGCATGTGGGTTCCAAGAACCCATCTTGGAAAGCTTGTCCAAGAGGGGAAGATTACTTCGATTTCAGATATATTCTCTGAAGGCATAAAGATCCAAGAATCCGAGATCGTTGATGTGCTCCTGCCCAACCTGACTACAGAGGTATTGAACATTAACCTAGTTCAGAAGCAAACTGACGCAGGCGAGAGGTCTAGATTCAAGGCGATTGTCGCCCTCGGAAATGTGGATGGTTACATTGGTTTGGGTGGTGGCAAAGCCAAACAAGTAAGAAACGCTATAGAAAAAGCCACTATTAATGCGAAACTTAACATTTTTCCGGTGCGTAGAGGTTGCGGGAGTTGGGAGTGCGGATGTGGGCAGCCACATTCTTTGCCCTTTAGAGTAAAAGGGAAATGCGGCAGTGTAGCAGTTGAGATAATCCCTGGTCCACGTGGGTTGGGATTGGTGGCGGGGGAATACTCAAAGATTATTCTGAAATTGGCCGGTATCAAAGATTGTTGGACTAGAAGTTTTGGGTCGACTAGGACCGTTTCGTCATCAACCTATAGCACATTTGAGGCTCTCAAAGGAACCCATAGGATCGTTACACCCTCAGATTGGGTTAGGTGAGAACCCATGGAACATAACTATCAATGTCTCTTTGTCATAAGACTGAGAGGAGAAGTTAATCTAAAGAGGGAAGTCGAGGATACTCTTGGGATGTTGCATCTCACTAGGGTGAACCATGCGGTCATCATAAACAATAGACCCGAGTACTTGGGCATGCTCAACAAGGTGAAGGATGTCGTGACATGGGGTGAGATATCCAAAGAGACAATTATGGAGCTTATCAAGAAGAGAGGCCGACTGTCGGCTGGGAGAAGGTTCAACAATGAAATCATCAAGGAATTGGGCTACAACTCCATCGAGGATCTGGCAGAAGACATATTCAATGTGAAACTCGAACTTTCAAAGCTTCACAAGATGAAACCTGTATTTCGTCTTCACCCACCGAAAGGAGGCTTTAAGGGAGGAACGAAGCGATCCGTCGGCGAAAAGGGTGAGCTGGGTTACAGAGGCGAAGAGATCAACAACCTCGCCCAAATCATGATATGATGGCGCTTGCTTCCCGGGAGAGTATTATGCTCACGAGAGGGATTACATGGCTCATAAACGCAGAAAAATCAGAAGATTGAGAGGAACTAGGACCGTAGGATACGGTCAGGTAGGACAGCACAGAAAGCATGGTCAAAAAGGAGGTATGGGAAAGGCTGGGGGTATGGGGACTGATTGGACTTATACAATAAAATACGATCCGAACCGGTTCGGAAAACATACTTTCAGGAATCGTCGAACTGTAACACGAGAAATTAACGTCGTGAATGTTGGAGCCCTGGCCGATGCAATGAGTATGCTGATCAAAAAAGGCCTAGCGGAAGAGAAGGAAGGAAAGACTCACGTCGACTTGGAAAAGATCGGTTATCATAAACTACTGGGCGCAGGAAATATATCCAGACCCATCATGGTTCAGGTAGCTGCGTACTCCGATGTCGCCAAGAGGAAGATTGAGGGAGCAGGCGGAGCCATAATCGTCAAGGAATAGACTAGGAAGGAATCCCGGAGTATGGGCCGATTTCTGAATTTACTCAAACCAATAGCCAGGATAATGCCTGAGGTAAAAGCTCCGGGTCGGAAAGTAAGCTTTAACGAGAAACTCATCTGGACCGGGTTGGTCCTAGTCGTCTATTTGGTCATGGGACAAATTCCACTCTACGGAATCACAACAAGTGGCCAGACTGACCCGTTCCAATTCATGCGAATAATATTCGCTTCAAGCCGAGGCTCCCTTATGGAGCTCGGGATAGGACCAATAGTCACTGCCGGACTCATACTGCAGTTGTTGGCAGGCGCTAAGATAATCTCTGTGGACTTCTCGAATCCTGAAGAGAGAGGGCTATTCACCAGTGCGAGCAAGTTTTTCTCAATAGTTATGACGATCTTCAATGCATCCGCGTACATTCTGGGTGGCGCATACGGGACAGTAACGGTAGAGATAGCAGTTCTAATATTTGTCCAACTTATTATTGTGGGAATCCTCGTTATGCTCATGGATGAGCTCGTCCAGAAAAAATGGGGCATAGGGAGCGGTATAAGCCTCTTCATAGCTGCGGGAGTGGCTCAGAGCATATGGTGGGAGAGCCTGGCCCCCATAGGTCCAATGAGTGACGGGAAGCTCTATGGAAGCTTCATAGCCCTAGGCGAATCCATATTGAAGGGTGAAGGATTATGGTCAATCATTCACAGATCCGGCGGACTGCCAGACATGATAGGTTTCATGACGACAATAGCAATCTTTCTTGTGGTCATCTACCTGGAAGGAGTGAGAGTAGAACTCCCCTTAGCGTATGCCAAATATAGGGGATACCGCAGCCGATTTCCCGTTAAGTTCCTTTACGTATCTAACATACCCGTGATCCTGGCATCTGCTCTCTTCGCCAATATTTACTTCTTTTCCGAACTCATATGGTACAACTTCAATAGAAATAACGACAACTTCTGGTTGAATCTTATCGGAACATTCAACGCGACGGCTTCAACGCCCCAACCCTTGGGCGGTCTCGCCTACTATACGACGCCTCCACGTGACATAGCCATTTTGGTCACTGATCCATTGAGAGCAATAATCTTTGTAATGATCCTAATTGGACTCAGCGTTTTGTTTGCGCTTACTTGGCTCCAAGTCGGGGGTCTCGACTCGCGTACAGTGGCAAAACAGTTGATGGACGCAGGGATGCAAATACCTGGATTCAGAAGATCTGAGCAACAAATCAAGACCATTCTGGACCGCTATATTCCGGCAGTCACGGTCTTAGGTGGAGGAGCCGTAGGAGCCATAGCAGCATTGGGTGATCTTACAAATGTCTATGGAAGTGGCACGGGGATACTCCTCCTTGTCGGCATCTTATATCAGTACTACCAGTCTCTCGCCAAGGAGAGAATGGCCGAAATGCATCCAGCCATAAGGCAATTCTTGGGTGAATAGAAGAGAGTTATGATCAGAAACCTCTGGATAATGTCCAGAACGGGAAGAAACTGAATATGGTTAACGGGAAGATCATAATTGCGGTTGGGTTAGCAGGTGTGGGAAAATCAACCGTTCTTAAAAGGTTGGGAGATCTAGTTAGCAAAGCGAAGAGGAAGGTCACAATAGTATCATATGGCAGCATTATGACAGAAAAAGCCAAGAAATTGGGGATGACCGGAGATCGGGATGAGTTAAGGCGCAGTTCTGTGAAGAAACAAAAAGAGCTCCAAGAGTACGCCGCCAAAGAGATATTCAAGATGACCCATCGTTGGGACTTCGTAATTGTTGATACCCACATGATAATAAGCACCGACAAAGGCTATTTGCCTGCATTACCACACGATATCCTTTCAATCCTAAGACCCTCTTTGCTAGTGGTCATTGAAGCAGAACCAGAAATAATCCTGTCCAGAAGAACCGGGGATATGGAAAGGAATCGGGATCAGACATCTATGGAGCAATTGTCAGCTGAGATAGCTTTTTCAAGGTCAGCTACAGCGGCATGTTCTGTCATCACTGGCGCTCCAGCTAAGTTCATTAAGAATCTAAACGGGAAGCAAGATGCTGCCGCCGCTCAATTCCTGAGACTACTGGAGGATGTCTAAGAAATGGCTGGGCTTTTCGATTTCCTGAATCCTCTAATAGATTTCCTTAGGCTCTACATACCAGTGACCCCCCCAGGAGGAACCATATTCATATTGCTACTATCGCTAACTCTCAGTGCGGTCACGGCTCTGGCTAACCGTTTCCTAGTAGACGTGAAACTTGCGAAGTCCTACAATGAAGAAGTCAAGGCTTGGTTCAAAGAGTTCAACGAAGCCAAGAAGAACAATGACCGAAAACTCATGGCAAAGCTGAATCGAACCAAATCTGAAATTGACAAAGCTCAAGCTACTATCTCCAAACAAAGGCTGAAGATTACAGCAGTAACCTTTATTCCATTTCTCCTAATCTTTGCAATCCTGAGTAGCATATACTCGACCACAATTGTGGCCGTTATGCCTTTTGAGCTGCCTATAATTGGGCAACAACTAAGCTATTACTGGTGGTACGTCATCTGTTCATTCTCAACGTCTATTCCATTGCAGAAACTAGTTGGCGCTACGCTCGATTGAGAACCTAATACAAAATTCCCCAACAGGAGACGACGGAGTCTGAGAATACCAATAACCATAAGCGGTCTGCATGGTACAGGGAAATCAACCTACGCAGCGACTCTGGCTGATTATTTCAACCTTCGGCATGTTTCTTCTGGAACAATCTTCCGTTCCGTTGCCAAAGAAAGAAACCTTTCATTGGAAACCCTTTCGAAAGAGGCTGAGCGCGATCCTGAGTTAGATAGATTGATCGATGCCGTCACAAAGGCCGAGGCTAAGAAGGGGTCTGTGGTGATCGATGGTCTCTTGACAGCATGGATGACACTCAACATGGATACGGTCAAAATCTTCTTAACCGCGCCAGAGAAGATACGTATGCAGAGAATCTCGAAGAGAGATAACCTCCCATTCTCAGAAGCTCGACGAGTGACTCTGCTCAGAGAAGAGAGCGAAAAATCTCGGTTCAAGAAATATTACAACTTTGATCTGGATGATTACTCTATCTATGACCTTGTTATCAATACGTCCCTGCTCTCCGTAGACTCCAATCTCAAAGTTCTAAAAACACTTATCAAAGAGTGTCTCAACACAAAGAACCGCAGGATGTGAGGAAATTACCTACAATTGAAATTGGGAGAGTTTGCGTCAAACTAAGCGGCCGAGAAACGGGTCTCAAATGCGTTATCTTAGACGTCATCGACAAGAATTTCGTCCTCGTCACAGGTCCAAAGGAGGTCAATAAAATGAGGAGGAGAAGGGTCAATGTGAAGCATCTGGAACCCACAACTCTAAAGATCGAGCTAGAAAAGGGTGCGTCGGACCAGAAAGTCATGGTAGCCCTTAAGGCCATCAACCTGACTGAAGAGATGGCGAGACCCATAAGACCCGCAAAGGCTTGACTTGAAAACTGAAAATAAGAGATTTGGAGGATAGTTTTTGGCAACTCCCCCTTGGGAGATCACGCGCAGCCTCCTGGCTAAGGCATCTGAGGAGACCGATCCAAAGTATGGTTGTACGCCTGAGAATAGATCTTTTCGAAACCACCTCAGGTATGGTGTAATAAATTTGGATAAACCTCCGGGGCCTACAAGCCATGAGGTTGTTGCTTGGGTTAAACGGATTATGAATATCGAACGCGCCGGACACGGTGGGACCTTAGAGATCTAGGGAAGGTCGAGGAAACCCCAACGTATCTGGCGTCTTACCGATAGCCTTAGAGGAGGCTACGAAAAGTCTTCAGTCTCTTCTTCTTACGGGAAAAGAATATGTTTGTGTAATGAGGCTCCATGGCTTGGCATCTGAGGAAGCTATAAGGAGAATCTTCAAAGAGTTTGTCGGACCAATATATCAGAAGCCTCCCGTTCGCTCTTCTGTCAAAAGAGAAGTCAGAATAAGGACTATTTACAGCTTGGAGGTTCTGGAGATATCGCAGAACCACGTCTTGTTTCATACGAGTTGTCAAGGAGGCACGTATATTCGGAAGATATGCTACGATATCGGGGAAGTTCTAGGATGCGGCGCTCATATGAGAGAACTCCGAAGGACAAGAACTGGCCCCTTCGTGGAAGACCGTTCTCTCACTACACTGCAGACCCTTTCAGATGCCTGCTCGAAGTGGTTGAAGGAAGGAAACGAGGAAGAGGTGAGACACATAGTTCGGCCAATGGAAGATTGCTTGAAATTCATACCCAAGATCTATCTGAGAGATTCTGCAGTGGATGCCATCTGCCATGGGGCAAGTCTCGCTGTCCCAGGCGTGGTGAGTTTGGAAAGCGATATAAAGGCTAACGATGAAGTTGCGCTCTTTACTCAGAAGGGCGAAGTTGTTGCGCTCGCGAAAGCCGCCATGGCGACTGATGATATCCTAAACTTTGATCATGGAATAGCGGCCAAATCAGAGAGGGTGCTGATGTCACCTGGAACCTATCCCAGGATGTGGCAGACGCGCAAAACTGAAAACGACAAAGGCTGATGAAGATGTTATGTTTGTACCGCTCCATTGTAAAGTCAGTACTCAAGCAAAACCGCCGACGAAGATCTTCGGAAACCCAGAAATACTTGGTCCTGAGAGGAAAGTTGAGAACTAGTAACTAATACATGCCGGGGTCTCCTAGTCTGGTAGGGAGCAGATAAAAGTTAACAGCTCAAGCCTGGAAAGCCTGTGCCCCCTCCGGGGCACGTGGGTTCAAATCCCACTCCCGGCGCCAAACCATTCGAGTGCCATATGTGAGCTCGACCTGACATATCATAATATTCGTATGTTCTGAATGCCCAGTCAAAAGCGCTTTCCGAATGGTCACTTTGGCGATAACTTTAATATGAGGCTGATGAAACTCGTTATCTCTGCACGCGAAAGACAGGCAATATATAAAACAGGGATGGCATATAGGAGAAGGAGCAGGTTCTCAGTGTCTGAATCTTATCGTCATATAGTACGCATCTTTGGAACTGACTTGGATGGTTCCAGAAAACTCCTCTACGGTCTGAGTAGAGTTAAAGGAGTAAATGTTAATCTGGCCCAAGCATCACTGAAATCGATGGGTCTGGACCCTAACATGCGATTGGGGTACCTGACAGAAGATAATATTGAGAAAATTGAGGAATTCTTGCGAAATCCTACTGATAAAGGGATTCCTGCTTTTCTGGTGAATCGTCGTAAGGATCTTGAGACTGGCCATAATATTCATCTGATAGGCCCGGACCTTACTCTGCGGCTTAAATCTGACATAGACTTTATGAAAAACATGAAAAGTTGGAAGGGCATTCGCCATTCTCTCGGGCTCAAGGTCAGGGGTCAGAGAACCAAGACCACTGGAAGATCTGGAAGGGTCGTAGGCGTCAAGAAGCAAATGCTCAAGACGGCCGCTCTGGCAAGAGAGGGCGGAAAAGAAGCAAAGAAGGGAGAGTAGGATTTGGGCGACCCTAAGAAACAAAGAAAGAAATTCGTAACTCCAAGATATAGATGGCGCAAAGACCTTCTGGACACCGATCTCAGAACCCTCGGAGAATTCGGTCTGAGAAACAAAAGAGAGATATGGCGCCATCGAACAGCTCTCTCACAATTCAGAGAAAAAGCCCGATCCCTTCTATCAAAATCTCCCGAGGATCGGAAGAACTCCGAGGGAGAGCTTCTAGGTAGGCTTGGCAATCTGGCGATTGTTCCAGAAAACGCAACACTCGACAACGTCCTTGATCTCACCTTGGAAAACATTCTGGAAAGGAGGCTCCAAACCCAAGTCTTCAAACTTGGGTTGGCCATATCATTGAATCAGTCTCGGCAGCTGATAAATCACGGGCATATAAGCATAGGGCGCAAAGTAGTAACCTCTCCGAGTTATCTTGTTTCAAAGGAAGATGAGAAGGCCGTGGCTTACAGCTCCTTAAGTCGGTTGAGGGCACCTGAACATCCTATTCACGTGGCCCCAAGGGTCCGGCCTGCACCTGCCCCGCCCAGAATGGAGAGAGAACGTTTTCGCAGGAGGTAATTCGAGTTGGCTGAGAAAAAACAAGAGAAGTGGGCCGTGGCCCACGTTTTCAGTTCCTACAATAACACCATAATACACATGACTGATATTACTGGGGCTGAGACTATCGCCAGATGCTCAGGCGGCATGTTCGTCAAAGCCGATCGTTTCGAATCATCCCCATATGCAGCAATGCAAGCAGCGTCTCACGCCTCCCAAATAGCCAAAGACAAAGGAATTACTGCCATCCATATCAAGGTCAGAGCTCCTGGAGGAGTTGGACCGAAAACACCTGGGCCAGGCGCCCAAGCAGCTATCAGGGCTCTTGCTCGAGCCGGGTTGAGAATAGGTAGAATAGAAGAAGTAACTCCAATTCCTCACGATGGCACAAGAAGACCCGGCGGAAGAAGAGGAAGAAGGGTCTAGCGAACCACTTGGGATGGTATAAGATTCTTGGAAATAGAAATCCTACAAAAAACGGAGACATCCGTACTGCTAGTTCTTCGTGGTGTTCCTACGGCCTTCGTAAATGCCCTTAGAAGAATAATGATCTCGGAAGTCCCGGTGATGGCAATTGACCATGTAATCATCATAGAGAACACCTCATCCATGTATGATGAAATGCTAGCTCATCGACTAGGGTTGATCCCTCTCAAGACTGATCTGGATTCTTACGTTCTACCGAAAGACTGTACCTGTAAGAGTGAGCTTGGTTGCTCCAAGTGTAGGGTCACCATGACTTTCGATGTTGAGGCCACAGAAGGTGTAAGAACCGTATACTCAAACGAATTGAAATCTGATAATCCTGGCATAATTCCGGTTTCGGGGGAGATTCCAATACTGAAACTTGCCTCTGACCAGAAGGTCAAATTGGAGGCATATGCGCAACTTGGCATAGGAAAGGATTATGCAAAATGGCAACCAGTTTCAGCTTGCACATACCGTTACTATCCTAAGATATCGGTCAACACCAAAACGTGTGATGCCTGTGGTGAGTGCGTGGAAGCTTGCTCAAAGAGAGTTTTGCAGGTCAAGGGCAAGAAACTTTTGATTGAAAACGTTGTTGTTTGCGACCTTTGCGGCGATTGTGTAAAGTCATGCCCGAAAGAAGTGGCAGGAATTGAGGTAGAACCGGAACAGAATGTCTTTATATTCCAGATAGAGTCAAACGGTAGTCTTTCGATGGAGCGACTCCTAACCGAAGCCTCAAGGATTCTAGCGAAGAAATCCGAGGATTTTGTGGATTTGCTTTCCCTCAAGGAGGACCCAGAATGACCCGAAGTGAGTTTGAGAGTCAGGAACTGAGAGAACTAATTCGGTTCTTGAAAAAAGCAGCCAAGGAGACAGACTCCAATCTATGGCTTGTGATCGCAGACCAGATCAACAAATCTAAACGAAGCCGTCGCGCAATCAATCTGAACAGGATCAATAGATTTTCAAAAGATGGCGAGACTGTCGTGGTGCCAGGTAAGGTGCTAGGGGCAGGTGCTCTAAATCATCCAGTTACAATCGGGGCTCTCTCCTTTTCTACAGAAGCCACCAGAAAGATTCTGGAATCCGGAGGCAGATGTTACACCCTCCCGGAGCTTTTCGCGCTGAAGCAAAGTGACTCAGACATAAAAATCATAGGTTGAACTTTACATGACGGACAACATCAAGATTACCGGAATCGATGGGGACGGTTTAATCCTGGGTAGAGCTGCTACATACATAGCTAAGCTCCTTCTTTCAGGCGAGACTGTAGTCATGATAAACGCTGAGAAGGTTGTCATTTCGGGTGGCAAAAGATACATAATCAATTCCAAGAAGGAAAGCATGAAGATCATAACTCATGCTACACCTTGGCGAGGGCCGTTCCACTACAGAACTCCAGATAGGATAATAAGAAGAGCAATAAGAGGAATGCTCCCTTGGAAGAAATCCCGAGGAAGGGAAGCCTACAGAAGGCTACGTGTCTATGTGGGCAGACCGAAGGAATTCGAAGAACAAACTTGCATGACAATACCTGAAGCGAAACTGACCGACATCAACAAGCCTCATATGACCGTGGGTAATCTTTCCCGGGAATTGAGCTGGAGAGAATAAGGTGATTCTATGCCTACTCAGAAAAAACGAGTGATCCTAACGAGCGGAAAGAGAAAAGCTGCTATTGCGAGGGCTACGCTAAAGATTGGAACCGGAAGAATAAGAATAAACGGAATACCTGCGGAGATATATCAGCCTGCCTTGGCTAAATCCAAGATTGTGGAGCCATTAATGCTGTCGGGCGAAGCTTGGAAGAATCTCAACATAGACGTAAATGTCGAAGGCGGAGGGTTTATGGGGCAAGCAGAGGCGGCAAGAATGGCCATCGCTAGAGGAATCGTAGAGTGGACTAAGAGTTCAGCGGTGAAAGAAAGCTTCCTGAGCTACGATAGGACAATGTTGGCAGGAGACCCTCGAAGAATCGAACCCAAGAAATTCGGTGGACCCGGAGCCAGACGAAGAAAACAGAAATCCTATAGATAGAGGTATTGCGGTGATCATACCCATTAGATGTTTTACCTGCGGAAACCTCGTTGCTGACAAATGGGACGAGTTCAAGAGTCGAGTGGACTCGGGCGAAGATCCTCAGAAAGTCTTCGAAGATATTGGCCTGAAACGCTATTGTTGCAGAAGGATGCTTCTCGCTCATGTCGAGTTAGTGGATGAGCTATTGAAATTCCCTGAAGCAGCAAGAGCGAAGAAGATCGAAAGGGAACTTCAATGAATTCTCTTACCAAGATCTTCGATGTGAGAGCTCAGATGATATTCAATGGTCGAGGCGAGCCTACACTTGAAGCAACCATATCCACTGAGGGGGGATTGGGAATAGCTTCAGCGCCTTCGGGAGCTAGCAAAGGGAAGTTCGAGGTCAAATCTTATCCTAATAACAGTGTCCAAGGAGCGATAGACCAAGTCGAAAAGATCGTGGCCCCTGCCTTACTTGGAAAGGATGCTGATGAACAAGAACTCATCGACCAAACCCTACACGATGTCGATGGCACAACTGACTTCAGTAGGATAGGTGGGAATACAGCCTATGCCATATCAGTTGCGGCAGCATCTGCTGCCGCAAATTCCATCGAAATGCCCCTTTTTTATCACCTTTCTGGATCTCTGGTTACGGATCTGCCACAACCCTTAGGCAACGTATTAGGCGGTGGGAAACATGCTGGCAAGAAGGCTCCAGACATACAAGAGATCCTGGTTGTAACTCTAAACGCGCCTTCATTTCTAGATGCGGCTATGGCCAATATAGATGTCCATAGGAAGGTGGGAGTGATTCTAGGAAAAAGAGACTCCAACTTCACTGGCGGGAAGGGCGACGAAGGAGGATGGGCCCCAAACATTGACAACGAAGAAGCATTAAGCATAGTCTCTGATGCTTGCGCCTCTGTATCGGAAGAATCTGGAATGAAGATTGGAATGGGCGTGGATGTGGCGGCTTCTTCCCTTTGGGACCCTCATCAAAGAAAATACTTGTACCCAAGAGATGGCAAAAAATTTACCGAAGAGGAACAGATAGATTTCATCCAGAATCTGATAAGAGAATACAAACTGGTGTACGCCGAAGATCCACTTCACGAAGAAGACTTTGGCGGTTTTGCTGAGCTCACGCGGAAAACCAAGGATTGTCTAATCTGCGGAGATGATCTCTATACGTCTAACGTTAGCCGACTTCTTCGAGGGATCGAAAAGGGTTCAGGAAATGCCATAATCATAAAACCAAATCAGATTGGTACACTAACAGATGCCTTTAAGACAACCAAAATGGCAAAACGCCATGGATTCATTCCTGTTGCATCCCACCGATCAGGAGAAACTAATGACAGTCACTTGACACATATTGCCGTAGCTTTTGGAACCCCACTGATCAAACTCGGCGTTGTAGGCGGGGAGCGAGCCACAAAAGTGAATGAGCTGGTTAGGATCGAGAAGCTGTTGGGTAAGCGAGCGAGAATTTGCGATTTCAGAGAATACATGTAGAGGGTCTAGATAATGTCGAATGGCGAAGAAAAAACCGTTCCGAATGTTGAGAAAACCGAAGAAGAGGCATTGGCTGAAGGAGTATCCCTTCTTCTTCCGATAGATGTACTTCTGTCAGCGGGCATCCATATAGGAACTCGGATAAAAACCTCTGATATGGAACCCTTCATTTATAGGATTCGTCCGGACGGACTATACGTGTTGGACGTTAAGAAGACTGATGAAAGGATCAAGATTGCAGCCAAGTTTATTGCCCAATTCAACCCTTCCGAAGTTGTAGTTATATCAGCTAGACTATATGGGAAGACTCCGGTGAAGAAATTCTGCGAAACTGTAGGTACCCGTTCGATAATTGGTCGTTTCATGCCCGGTGTCTTTTCAAATCCAGCTTATCCTACATATGTAGAGCCTCAAGTAATAATCGTGACCGACCCGAAGGCCGACAGACAGGCAGTGAAAGAAGGCATACTCGTGGGCAAACCTATAGTTGCAATCTGTGATACGGAGAACGATTTTTCTGGGGTAGATTACGTAATACCTGCCAACAACAAAGGCAGAAGAGCCTTGGCGACTGTATATTGGCTTTTGGCCCGCCAAATACTTCGTGAAAGGGGCGAACTCCAACAGGACGCCAACATTACTGCCACGATAGACGATTTTGAGACGAAATTGGCTGACGTAGGTGTAACGGCCGAACCGGATATGGAGTGAAATCGGTCCCTATCCAGCTCTTACGGATTCATCTATCGAAGTCCCTCTGATACCCGAAAATTGGCAATCGAGATGGATCTACCATCTAGCGAATGAAAGAACCCTGCAACGTCATGTTATCAATCAGCTTGAACGATTGCCCTTGCTTGGGTCAGTAGCTCTGGCACCTTCGCACGACCTTTGGGCCTTTGCCTTTCGGCAGTATTTTCAAGATAATGCATACTTATTTGTTTTGAGTAGATGCCGTTTTCTACGGTAAAAGCACTGAAATTGCTACATTCCCTAGCAACGAATACTTTTATTCAATTTCAGCAATAGTCACCATTTCAGGGTGGCTTGAATGAGAAGAGGGTCAGGCTTTGGCAAGGTCATTCTATTTGGAGAACATTTTGTAGTTCACGGCGTTCCGGGAATTGTCTCTGCGATTGATTCAACTGCTGACGCGGAAGTGCGTAGGACTGGAAAAGGGATTACTATAAAGGATAGGCGCAAAGGCGCAAAGTGTTACGCCGAAGAAAAAAAGCTTCAACAGCTCGAGTCTATAGAAAGAATACTGGAGGCGATGGAGATTGACCCAAAAACGGTTTCATTGAATATCTCTTTAGGGGGAAATCTTCCAGGTTTCAGCGGGCTTGGGGCCTCTGCAGCAAGTAGTGTTGCGATTGCCCGCGCCATTGCAGGAGAATTTGGAAAAGATCTATCCGATGAAAGGATCAACGAGATTGCGTATGAGGCTGAAAAAGCCTACGCAGGAACTCCTTCAGGAATTGACAATACGGCCGCAACCTATGGCGGCCTACTATGGTTTAGGAAGAATATGGAGGAGGGTCCGAACACCATCGAAAGAATAAGCATTAGAAGACCGGTTGAAATCATCATAGGCAACACGGGAATCGTCGCTAACACCAAAGAAATGGTTGCTGGTGTGGCAACGAGAAAAAAAAGCAATCCGAGAAAATATGATCCCCTATTCAAAAATGCTGAAGACTTAGCATTTTCGGGAAGAAAAGCCCTCGAGGAGTTTGATATGATGCAAGTAGGGACTCTAATGAACGAGAATCACCGCCTGCTCCAAGAGATTGGTGTATCCTGCAAGGAACTGGATTTTCTGGTCAATTTAGCTAGGAAAGAAGGCTCCTTTGGAGCAAAGGTAACAGGTGGCGGTGGTGGAGGCTGCATGACAGCTCTGACGCCGACAAAAAAGCTCCAGGACAAAGTTGCAAAGGCAATTGAGGATGCTGGATTTGAAGTATTACGCACAAAGATTGGTGTCGAAAAGATTTAAGGAAAACGTGAACCAATAACAAACAAGGATGAACCTTATTTGGGTTTCAGAAGTTTCCTAGAGCAACTCGACAAAGCTGGAGAGCTAAGAAGAATAACCCGACAGGTTTCAACGGAATACGAACTGGCAGGAATCATAAACGCCCTTGGCGAAAAACCAGTACTTTTCGAGAATGTGAAAGAATCACGCGTACCTGTAGTAGCTGGTCTCGTCTCCTCCAAGGAACTCATCTCTCGATCATTGTCAATCAGAAAAGAACAACTACTGCACAAATTATCTAGCGCTCTGAGAAATCCCTCGCCCCCGCGAATTGTGGACAAAGGTGAGTGCCAGGAAGTAGTGGAAAGAACTGTTGATCTTACAAGATTGCCAATAATGAGATACACCGAAAAAGACGGCGGGAAATATATCGCCTCAGCTGTATCAATAGTGAAAGACGCAGAATTGGGCAGGAACATGAGTTTCCATAGACTCATGCTTTTTGGTCCCGATAAATTACTGGCCCGCATCGTTGAAGATCGAGGTACAGACACAGCTCTCAACAGGGCCGAGGGTGAGCTAGATATTGCGATATGCATAGGCAACTCAACGGCGGTTCTCCTGGCGGCTGCAACATCGTTGCCGAAGGGTATCGATGAGTTGGGAATGGCTAATGCGCTAGAAGATACCCCGTTGGTGAAATGTAAGACCTTGGACCTTGAGGTGCCAAAAGAATGTGAGATCGTTCTGGAAGGCAGAATAACGAAAGAAAAAGCCTCTGAGGGGCCATTCTTAGACCTAACTGGAACCTTGGACAAGGTCCGACAGCAACCAGTAATAGAAATAAAATGTGTGACTCACCGGGAAAGACCGTTCTACCAGACAATACTTGCGGGAAGGAACGAACATAAATTCCTGATGGGCATGCCCAAAGAGCCTACCATCTTTAATGAGGTTGACAAGGTTTGCCGATGCAAGGACGTCTATATCACCCCTGGAGGGTGTAGCTGGCTCCATGCTGTCATCCAGATAAAGAAGCAAAACGCCGAAGATGGACGAAGGGCAATTGTTGCAGCCTTCGAAGGCCACAAATCATTGAAACACTGCGTCATTGTGGATGGGGACATAGATATATACGATCCACATGACGTTGAATGGGCTGTCGCCACGCGATTTCAGGCAGACAAGAACGCCTTCATATTTCCGAAACAGCCCGGGTCATCGCTTGATCCTTCCGGAGATTTGGCTGAAGGAAGAAAGGCAACTACCTGCAAGATGGGGATAGACGCTACAATTCCTTTCGGGAAAACGGACAAAGGTTTCACGAAGGAAAAATACCGAGAAGTTGAGATTGAAAGATTCACGTGATTTTCATGTACCTAACAGAAAGAGAACAGAGAATGCTCAGTGGCGAAGAAGGTTATGCAGTAAGAAAATCCATGGAGATTCTGGTCGCCCTTGGAGACATCTATGGAGCAGATAAGCTCATTAGAGTAGGGTCAGTCCAAGTGGCAGGCGTGTCCTATCATAACCTTGGAGATGCAGGTTTAGAATTTCTGAATGAATTGGCAAAAGACGGCAAGGTCAAAGTGCTCACGACTTTAAACCCTGCTGGAATGGATCTGGAGAATTGGAGGACCCTCGGGATTAGTGATGAGTTCGCCGTAAAACAGAATCTAGTAATAGACGCTTTCAGGAAAATGGGGATAATAACATCTTGCACTTGCACGCCATATTTCATAGGCAATCTTCCAAGATATGGAGAACATATCGCCTGGTCTGAGTCGTCTGCTGTCACTTTCGCCAACTCTGTCATTGGGGCTAGGACCAACCGAGAAGGCGGGCCATCAGCTCTCGCCGCAGCTTTCGTTGGCATGACGCCCGCATACGGTTTACACTTGGACGAGAACCGAGCGCCAAATATTTATGTGCAAGTGAATGTCATTTTGAAAACGCAGTCAGATTGGGGTGCTCTCGGCTACAGTATCGGCAAGAAAGCCGAAAACAGAATACCCTACATCACGGGCATAAAAGATGCAGAAGTGGACGAGCTGAAATCTTTCTGCGCCTCGGTAGTGACCTATGGAGCGCAACCGCTCTTTTATATTAAGGACATAACGCCGGGGTCCGAAACTCAATCGCCTCCGAAAGAAAAGGTCACGATAGAAGAAAATGACCTTAAGGAAGCATATGAAGAAATCAATGACCCAGTCACGGATATCGAGCTGGTCTGCATAGGTTGTCCCCATTGCTCGATAAAAGAAATTGCTGAGATTGCCGAGTTACTGAAAGATAGGAGAATCTCTCTCAGTACGGAGTTCTGGGTGGCTACTTCGCGACTGGTGAAACAAGTCGCTGACAAGAGAGGATACACCGAAATCATCGAGAAGGCCGGAGGAAAATTCGCTTGCGATACTTGCATGGCTGTAGCCCCACTAAAGGGCCGATTCAAATCAGTTGCAACAACCTCTGCCAAAGGCTGCTTCTACTCAAGACAAAACAAGATGGCCACAAGAATGGGCAGTTTAAGACAATGCATAGAGGCTGCGGTGAGCGGAAAATGGAACTGAGGGGAAGAATCATTTTCAAAGGGACTGGTGAAGGAGAGGCTTTGGTGACTTCCCAGCCAATTTCATTCTATGGCGGAGTAGATCCGAATACCAGCGAAATAATTGAGAAAGGGCATGAACTGCATGGCAAAAGCATAAAAAGCAAAATTATCGTCTTCCCAACTGGAAAAGGCTCAACCGTAGGATCTTATACTCTTTATCGCATGAAAAAGAACCGCATGGCTCCAGCTGGAATCATAAACAAAGAATGCGAGACCGTGATCGCCGTTGGTGCTATCATATCAGAAATACCATGCGTCGATAAGATAGACATCTCAAAGATAAAGACTGGCGATCTAATCCGAATAACAGATGGAGTCGTCAATATTTTCCAGCACTGACCTACGTCATGGAGATGAGTTCTTACAATATGCTTGCTTATGCAAGAGGGCACTATTTGTCAGTCACGATCTCAGATGCATTTTTCGAATTCACACCAATATAGTGCGAGAGGAATGAATCATAAATAATAGCTGAATTATTTGACGGAGGGATGAAGACTTGCCTAATTCCATGAATCTCACAATACTAAAACTTGGCGGCTCAGTAATAACCAAGAAGGATAAACCGTTCACTTATGCCTTAAAGACTATTCGGAGGTTGGCCAGAGAAATAGCAAAGTCTAACATCAAACCTTTGATAATAGTTCATGGCGGCGGTTCCTTTGGGCATCCTATCGCCAAAGAGTACTCAATAAAACAGGGTTACAGAGACTCCAGTCAACTCTACGGCCTCGCAAAAACACATCTCTCTATGCTCAGATTGAATCACATTGTCATGACCTCTTTGATAGAGGCGGGCGTTCCAGCATTTCCAGTTCAGCCTTCTTCTTGCTTTGTTACGAAAGGCGGTCGAATAGACTGGCTGAACATGGACGCAGTTCTTGATATCCAGCAACTAGAATTGGTTCCAGTTCTCTATGGAGACATCTCGTTTGATCGGGAAATTGGATTCACCGTTCTCTCGGGAGATCAAATAGTATCGTACCTATCCATTAAGCTCGGAGCCACTAGAATAGTAATGGGCATTGACGTGGACGGCCTATATGCGTCAAACCCTAGGACCGATCCTAACTCAAATCTACTCCACCGAGTGAATCTATCCAAACAGAGAAGCTGTATCAAGAATCTAGATGTGCGTTCCGACATAATAGACGTCACAGGTGGGATGGGAGGAAAACTTCAAGAGCTTATTCCGGCACTGAGAAATGGCGCCGAAGCTATCCTTGTAAACGCCTTGAAACCTAAGAGGATACTTAAGGCTCTTAGAGGCGAGGCCGTCATCGGTACCGTACTACTCTAGGAGATCGGTATATTGGTCGAAAGAAAAATCGAAAAGAGAAAGATCAGCCATATCGAAATTTGTTCAAGAAAAGACGTTCAAGCAAGAAATATCACTAATTGCTTTGGGGATATTCACCTAGTCCATAATGCGTTGCCCGAAATTGACTTGAGCGATGTCCAGTTGGACACGACTCTCTTTGGAGTAAAACTGAAAGCGCCTATCATGATAGAGGCAATTAGCGGAGGAGCTTCGGAGGCTGCCAAGTTGAATTCAATCTTGGCAGAAACTGCCGAAGAGCTGAGAATAGGCCTAGGATTGGGAAGCCAAAGAGCCGCTTTAGAGAATCCTTCACTAGAATATACTTACCGAATTGCTAGAGAGAAGGCTCCAAATACTCTTCTAATCGCAAACTTGGGAGCCTCTCAGATTGCGAAAGGATACAAGATTGAGGAGGCTGAGAAGGCCATCGAGATGATATCCGCCAATGCCTTGGCCATTCACCTGAATCCTCTGCAAGAAGCAGTTCAGATAGAGGGAGAACCAGAATTTCGAGGTTGTATCTCAGCAATCCGTAGATTAACTTCTAGATTGCATGTTCCGGTCATAGCCAAAGAGGTCGGTTCGGGAATATCAAAGGAGGTCGCACGGATTCTTGAAAAAGCTGGAGTGAGAGGGATTGACGTGGCAGGAGGAGGCGGAACAAGTTGGGCAGCTGTTGAATACTACCGTGCTGAAGAGGCTAACGATGACATACATAAGAGACTCGGCTTGTCATTTTGGGACTGGGGCATACCAACGGCAATAAGTTTAATCGAGGTCAAGTCAGCCACCGGTATCACGGCTGTTGCTTCAGGGGGAATTCGAAACGGACAAGAAATCGCCAAGGCCATAGCTTTGGGAGCAGATGCCGTTGGTATGGCTCTTCCGCTTCTGAGATACGCTTTGAAAGGCAAAGAGGCACTAATGGGAGAACTATCTTACATGATTCAAGAACTGCAAACTACAATGTTTTTGGTTGGAGCAAGGAATCTGGAGGACCTGAGAATGGCGCCCTTAGTTATCACTGGTAAAACCGCGGAATACATGAAATCGCGCGGTATCGGAATCGAATCTTATAGATCGAGGGCTTGAGATTTGAGCAAGAATGTCGTTTCAGAAATTGAGCGTCTCTCAAGGAAAATCGACCCAGTGATTCTTGCCACTCTTGGAACTGAAAGAGAACCGAGAACACTATATGATGCAGCCAGTCACCTCCTAAGAGCTGGAGGAAAGCGGCTTCGGCCTCTCCTTGTTTTTGAATCTTGCAGGGTTGTGGGGGGACAAGAGGACAACGCGCTCAGAATAGCCGCAGCCGTGGAATTGTTTCATAATTTCACGCTGATCCACGACGACATCATGGACAAGGATGATCGACGAAGAGGTATCCCAACAGTCCACGTCAGTTTTGGAGAACCCGTTGCGATAACAGCGGGAGATCTTTTGTTCGCTAAGGTCTTTGAGGTTGCTCTAGCGAGTGGAATTGAAAAAGCAGATCTAATCGAGATCTTGAAGAAACTAACCGAGGCCGCCGTCATGGTGTGCGAAGGACAGACTCTGGATATGATGTACGAAGACAAGATTGGGGTGACCGAGAAAGAATACATAGAAATGGTAGGAGGGAAAACCGCAGCTCTCTTCAAAGCGGCAGCTCAGGCAGGTGCAATAGCTGGGAAAGGCACTGACGCAGAGGTGGAACACCTGGGATCATATGGCTTCAATGCAGGGATAGCTTTTCAAATCATAGACGACATCTTGGGCATAACAGCTGAAGGCAAGTCATTAGGGAAGCCAGTCGGAAGTGACCTAAGGGAAGGAAAGAAGACCCTGATAGTAACACATGCCTTGGCCAACAGCGACGAGAACCAAAGAAAAGCGATCATGTGCTTACTAAAGAACAGAAACTCAACTCAGGACGAGATCCGTACAGCTATCGATCTCTTCAGATCCATTGGTTCGATTGACTATGCCCGACATGTAGCTGTTGGATACGGATTCATAGCAAAAGAGAGTCTCTCCATATTCGAGAACCACGATGAAAGAGAATTGCTCGAAGCACTAGTGGATTTCTTCCTAGATCGTGGAAAATAGTTGCTGGCACTTCAAAAGGTGACGTCGAACGAGCATCAGTGACCTAGATACAATACGAAAAAATGCTTACATATACGCCTTAGCCAACGCTGCAAAGTTTGGGGGCAAAGCCAGAGCTGAAGCTGTCCATGGACGTTTAATGGCTGAAACTGGAGGCGCCATCCCGGCGGAAGAAATGAAGAAGATCGCTGAGGAAACGGTTGTCACCGTAAATAACATGTCACAAGAAGATCGATTGAAAGAATTATCAAGACTCGCGCCCAAGCTCTTGGAACAAAAGAAGAAAGAGAAGGAGGTCAAGACACTCCCTGCGTTGCCAAATGCTGATATGTATTCCAAGATTGTTATGAGGCTCGCTCCATATCCATCCGGTCCGCTTCACATAGGAAATGCGCGGATGGCGATCTTGAACGACGAATATGTGAAGCGCTACAGAGGAGAACTCATACTGGCTTATGATGACACTATAGGCTCTGTTGAGAAGAATATTGTTCCAGAAGCTTATGATCTGATAAAAGATGGCTTGGACTGGTTGGGTGTCAATGTAGACAAGATAGTGTACAAATCTGACCGCATCTCCTTCTTCTATGAATGGGCCAGAATACTTCTCGAAAGAAATCTTGCATATGTTTGCCTGTGTGAAGCTGAGACGCTTCGCCGAAATCGAGGACTAGGGGATGAATGCTCTTGTCGAAATTCGAGCAGGGAGACTAATCTTGACGGATGGGACAAGATGCTCGGCGGATTTTACGATGAAGGAGAAGCAGTGGTCAGGTTAAAGACAGACATGAAACATCCTAATCCTGCATTCAGGGACAGAGTACTTCTGAGAGTATCTCGACGCGTCCATCCACGAGTCGGTGACCGGTATATAGTATGGCCAATGTTAGAATTCTCTTGGGCCATAGATGATCATCTCTTGGGAATAACCCATATCCTGAGAGGTAAGGATCTAGTCATCGAGGACATGATGGAAATTTTCTTGTGGAACCTTTTCGGATGGAGTAAGCCTGAGATAATTCACCATGGTCTTCTTCAGATATCTGGGGCCAAACTTAGCAAGACCAAGGCTAGACGGATGATCGAGAACAAAATCTACTCTGGATGGGATGATCCACAGACTTGGAGTATGCAATCACTCAGGAGAAGAGGTATAAGACCTGAAGCATTGAGGGAATTCGTTCTGGAATTCGGCTTGAGTCTATCCGAGGTAACTGTTCCTTTGGACAATTTATATGCTTTAAACAAGAAACTAGTCGATCCGTTATCAGATAGGTATATCTTCGTAAGCGACCCTGTGAATCTGACCATCATCAATATGCCCGGGAAAATCGAAAATGAAATTCCCAGACATCCAGACTTTTCAGCTCGCGGGTTCAAGAGATTCAGCATAACCCCGGAACCTGACAAGAGCGTTACTCTGCTGGTTTCTAGGGAAGATCTGAAGCTTCTGGAAGAATCAAAATACGTTAGGCTAATCGACCTCTGTAATCTGAGAGTAATGAAGTCTGGTGAAAGAGGTGTTCAATGTGTTTACCACAGTACTGATCACCGAGATGCCAAGGGTCTGAGCGCACCGCTACTTCAATGGTTACAATTAGAAGATACATTTCCTGCTCGTGTATTAATGCCTGACGGCACCACGAAAGAAGGTTTGGCCGAATTACAGTGCACCAAGCTAGATGTAGGAACGGTAATTCAATTCATTAGATTCGGTTTCGTCAGAATAGACAAGAAAGACCATGAAATTGATGCCTTCTTTTCCCACAACTGAGAATCCCAACCCGATTCCTAGCTTGGTCGGAAGTTCCTGTTCAACCTCATTCTTGAAGTAAGAAAGGCGAAACATTCATAAGTAGAAGTAGTTCATTCCATCTTCCAGCATTAAAAGGGAGGAGAGGCCCATGTCTAAACCGTTCTACGTAAAGATTAATGTGCCAAAGGAATTGGCAGAAGCGGCCTATGAAGCTCTTCAGATAGCTCGAGACACAGGAAAGATAAGGAAAGGAACCAATGAAACAACCAAGGCCGTGGAACGAGGAATTGCGAAACTCGTCGTGATAGCCGAGAATGCTGAACCACCGGAAGTCGTGGCGCATCTCCCACTATTATGTGAGGAGAGGAAAATAGGCTACATATACGTTCCAGACAAGAATCAGCTTGGTTCCTCAATAGGTATAGACGTTCCTGCAGCTTCGGCGTGCATTGTAGAACCTGGCAACTCAGCAGCTTTGATAGAAGAGATTGCGACTCGCCTAGAGGCTTTGAAGAAATAGCAGGTGAGAGTAATCTATGAGTTCCTCGGAGAAAGAGATCTCAGCTGCGACTCCTGCGGAAGTGATCCAAGTCATAGGTAGGACAGGCGTTACCGGCGAAGTCAGTCAAGTCAGGGTGCGCATCATGGAAGGTCGAGACAAAGGACGGATTATAACAAGGAATGTCAAGGGGCCCGTTCGAACAAACGACATACTGATGCTCAGAGAAACAGAGAGAGAAGCTAAGAAGATCCGCTAAATAATGGGGGATCACGCGAAATGCCTAAGGCTCATCGCTGCTCTTTTTGTGGAAATGAATTTCCTAGCGGCACTGGATCAATGTACGTCAAGAATGACGGTGCTATTTTCTGGTTTTGTTCCAGCAAATGTAACAAGTGTTTGCTGAAACTTAAGAGAGATCCAAGGAAACTGAAGTGGACCTCATACTACAGAAAGGAAGAGAAGGTCTAGATTCCCTTGTTGGAACGGACTTTCATATTTTTGAAACCAGAAACAGTAATGAGAGGATTAATTGGCGAGATTGTCTCCAGGATAGAGAAGAAAGGATTCTTAATAAGTGCAGCCAAATTGCACAAGATGGAAAAGAAAGAAGCTGAAGAATTGTATATGATGCACAAGGGCAAAGCATTCTTCGACTCCATTGTAGATCACGTTACATCTGGTCCAGTGGTTCTCATGGTTGTGGAAGGCGTGGATGTCGTGAACCAGATACGTAAGATGATCGGCGCCACCGACCCTGGAAAAGCTGAGCCAGGAACCATAAGAGCTGACTACGCTCAAATAGCGAAAGACAACGTAATCCATGCTTCAGACAGTCAAGAGAGTGCAAATAGGGAGACTCGGATTTTCTTCTTGTCTCAAGAGCTGATCAGTTATGAAAAGCCTACTGAAAAGAAATATCTTTTATCATAATCATCGGGAAAAGATTAAATTATTGAAAGCAAGCTGTGTATCATCTTCAATCAAGAAGTGACCTTCTTTGGATATCAAAATAGTCGAAGACACACCAAACAGACTCCTCGATAGGAGAGATCTGAAAGTCCTGGTAACCCATGAAGGCGAAGGGACTCCAAAGAGAGCAGACTTGCAGGCCAAGCTTGCGGCTCAGTTGGGCGTTGGGACCGAGTTCATTCTCGTGACAAAGATTGGATCCCTAACTGGGCAAAATTCAACGCAATGTGACGTACAGATCTATAAAGACCAGAAGAGGGTAATGCTAATAGTTCCAAATCATATTAAGGCGCGAGGCAATCCCTCCGAGAAAAAGAAGAAAAAGGAGACTTCGACAAAAGGGAAGGAAGCCTCAAAGGACAAAGTGAAACCCAAAGATAAGGTAGAAAAACCGAAAATCTAGTTAACGTCGAGATAAGGAACTGATATAAATGCCGGCGGAAAAGACTGAAAAACCCCCTGAAAAGCCTTCCAAGAAGCCTGAGGCTGCTGCAAAAATCGAAAAAACAGAGAAAGTCGAGGGAGCGAAGGCACCTGAGAAGGTGCAGAAGAAACCCGTAGGAAAAGTTGAAAAAAAGAAGAAGAAGGAGAAAAAGATAGGCAGCCTGTACGAAGTCGACTATTCCAAGAACAAGGCAACTCTAAAGAATAAGAAGTGCTCTAGATGCGGGAACATTATGGCACTTCACAAAGTGCCTGTTCCAAGATGGTCCTGTGGATCATGCGGCTTTACAGACTATGTAAAGAGCGATAGAAAAGACTAACTAACCTCTTCCGCCTTCGGTTGTGCCTTTATCATGCTCTCAATTATTTTCTTCGCTTCAGTTTTTCGATTTTGATCAGCCTCAACTACTACTAAGCCCACTTTTGGTTGTCCATAGATTATCAAAGAACCATTCGGTGAATAAAGTATCGCCAAAAGGGTCAGAAGATCCTCTTCACCGGTCACAACGATCTTTGACGTGCCGTCGATTTTCAATGCTTTCTTCACTACTTCATGAGATTGTCGGGAGATTGTACCTGGAGGATTATTGGTTTCAAGGACTACATCGGCTGCTATTCTGAGTGGTTCTATTGCTCTGCGTCTGATTTTGTTGTCCACTATATACAGATTCACCCTTAAGCCCGCCCCGTATATTTTCTCCGATACAAAATCTCCCACAGCAACTATTCTCTTAGGTTTCTTTTCTTGAAAAAGGCGTCCGAGGTATCGCATGCTGTGAGCTGGAGATTCCTTGATTAATGTGCCGAGGGGTTTTTGCAGTCTTCTCCTTAGAGTATCTGTGAGAACCCGGTCTTCCATTACCTGACCCGCAACGCGTACTTTCCCTTCTTAATTACTCCCATCTTCTCTGCGATGACAGATCCTTCAGCATCTATGATGTAGACCATTCCAGTCCAATCACTACTGAGATTTGTGGCTTTGCAATTGGGGCATACGGGCCCTGCGGAGATAGTATGACAAGCTCTGCACGCTTTGTCAGTCAACTCTCATCTCTCTCCCTCTTGATCCTTTCCTTCTCGCGAGAAGCCTTGGCTTTCTTCAAATTCTTGACGTCTTCATCAATCCACTCAAGTTTTCCAAGGAAGGGCTGTCTCATGGTTACGCCAATCTTTCCGCTTGCCCCTCCTTTGCTGAATGATGCTGCTGTAACTCTAACTCGCACTTTGTCGCCTTGCTTCAAGGCTCTTTGAGTCTCTTTTCCGATGAGCACGGCCTGTTTTTCGTCATAGTGAACAAAATCATTTATTATCTGTGATACGTGAAGAAGCGCATCTACGGGACCTATTCTGATGAAAGCTCCAAAATCCTCTATCTCAACTACTTCTCCTTCAATAATCTCCTGTATCTGTGGATAAAATGTTAGCAAAGTGAAGAGAGCTTTGTGGTAAGTTGCTCCGTCACCCGGTATTATCTTGCCCACAGGATTTATCTGAATATCAGTCACTGTTATGAAATGCCCTATTTCTTCATTTGAGACGCCTTCGTACTTCGATTTGAGCTGATCGAAGGCCACTTGATCTATTTGTTGACCAAATCTGTCAGGTGGTATCCTAACCGTATCCTCCAAGCTAATCAATTTAAACAAATCATCAACTCCAAGTTCTTCTATCGGAGCTATTTCCTTCCTCCAATAAGCTCCAATCTAGACCTTTCTCTCAGATAAATAACCGGGACACTTATATCCCTTAGCCTTTTTTTCAATTCACTGTCATTAGTAGCAACAACGCATCGCCACTCCGCGGCCAGTCTTGATATCACATCGTCGGTTCCCTCTTTGGGGCCTGATTCAACAGTAACGAACCTAAGGCGTTTCGCGTATTCTGAGGCTAACGATGCCTCCATGCCTCTTTTTACAGATCTGCCTGAGGCCATCCTATCCAATTCCAAACGAACTTGTGAGATCAATAAGGGATCCACTCTCTCGCCTAGGAGAGCCGCGCATTCGGCAAGAACGTCAATATGAAATCTCGCTGGAAGAAATAGAAAGTTGGTGTCAAAAATTAGCTTTATCACAACAAGACCTTTTCTAATGTAGCAAACCGTACCCTATGAGTCGCCATCTGTCAGCGATTTTTCTGCTCAGAGCAACTCTTGAACCGGTTTGGGTGCATATTGGTCTCTTCAAGGTGACTCTTACATGATCTCCTCTTGATTCGTTCACAATTGCCACAGTCACCGCAGTTCCAACATTCAATACCAAAGTTTCACCGACCCTTATCTTGTCTACTTTGGTAAGTCCAGATGTACCTATTGCTTCCTCAAATAGATGCGTTTCTAGAGCTATTTGTTCAAAGACTGGTGGCAGACTACCTGGAGTTCCAGCAATGTTCCCGACTAAACCATCCGCCTTTGTCAGGGCCGGATCGAGTGTCGTTCCTATTCCGACGAGTCCCCCACAAGTTGCTTTGGAGACCGACTCTCCACCAGCATATAGACTTGTTACCTTTGTCTCGAGGGCCTCGTAAATTGTCTTGCCGGCCTTCTCAATTTTGTTCCCTGGGGACAACTCTATGCTGTCTCCCACTTCAAAGGCACCCTGCGCTATGGAACCTCCGATTATACCACCGCTTATATTCTCTATAAGAGTTCCTGGCTTATTCACGTCGAATGACCTTACTATATACATGTAAGGTGGCTTGTTGGGATCTCGCTTTGGAGTAGGGACAACCCTCTCTATGTTCTCAATTAATAAATCAATGTTAACTTTGTTCTGGGAGGAAATCGGGATAATTGGGGCATTTTCGGCGATTGTTCCCTTGACGAACTTCGTTATTTCTTGGTAACTCTTCAGGGCTCTTTCTCTGCCGACTATGTCAATTTTATTCTGGGCGATAATCATTCTCTTTATGCCCGTGATTTCCAAAGCCGCAAGGTGCTCCCGGGTCTGTGGCATAGGGCAAGTCTCGTTAGCAGATATTACGAGAATTGCACCATCCATAACGGCCGCTCCTGAGAGCATCGTGGTCATTAGAATCTCATGACCTGGGCAATCCACGAAGCTCACCGCTCTGAGAAACTCAGCTTCCGTGGCACACTCAGGGCATCTCGGATCAGTTGTGTAGCACCTAGGTGGGGGACACCCTTTACATTTGAATATACCCGCGTCAGCGTAGCCCACCTTTATCGTAATTCCCCTTCTAAGCTCCTCACTGTGGCTTGACGCCCAAATTCCGGTAAGGGATTGAATCAACGTGGTCTTGCCGTGGTCCACATGACCCGCGGTTCCGATGTTGATCTCGGGCTGTCTAGGGAGCTTGAAATTCCTCAAACGGATTCTCCATTCATTTTGCTTTTTCTTTCTTGGGAGATGGTGCTTTGTCTAAGATCTTCAAGTTTATCTGGTAAGTTTCATCCGTTATCACATTTCCTCGAATCAGTTTTCTTCTTCTTTGCCCCTTTTCCTTGGGGTGATAACCTTGGCCACTGCTCAGTATCGTCCTGATTTTTACGCCTCCTTGGATGTCTGGTCGCATTGGTATGCCGTCTTTGTCACTTCCGCCTGTAATCAGCAGTCTGGCATTGGGTATGGCCACTATTGACCCGTCAATCTCCTCTCTAATCTTCTTTCCTACTAGAGGCTGAGCGTTTGATCCTTCTAATTCAATGACTTGCGATTTCCCTGTTTTAGGATCTGAAACTATAATTTTGAACTTAGGCACTTGCTTCCCTCGGTTTGGATGTACCTTATTAGCGAATAGATGGTTCCTATTAACATTTTTTGTAACGTCTCTTCACGAATGACAGCGAACATGAGAACTGAATTGGAAACGCAACTCCCTTTCTATGATATTGTAGATCCTTCTGCTCATATTGGGTTAGGTCTAGAGATCAGATGAATTATGTTCTGCTCAGCGTCCATGAAGAAGACTACTCTAACACCGCCACTAGCATCTCTGGGTTCGCCAAGGAAATTCGTCCCCCTCGATCTCAGGTGGTTATACGCCTTATCGAAGTCATTCACAGAGATCGCAACGTGCCTTGGTCCAGCGTCTGCCAGATCTTGTAGTTGTTTGAGTTTTTCGTTGGCAGGAATGATCTCGAGCATGCTCCCCTCTTCGCCTCTTATGAAGTATGTTGGAGGTTTTTTCTCGTTCTTGTGGGCAATTCTGAACCCAAGATTTTCACAATACCATTGCGCCAGCAGATCAGTGTTCTTTGCTGCTATCGCAAAATGCTCTATCCCTTTAAACACAATCTCTTCTCCTTCTAACTAGTGACTTGGTAATTTCGCAGATAAATCTTCTCACCAAGATTGTCAAATTTCCGAGGATGAACCTCCATCATAGAATGCTGGAAACTTTTAATAGTTTTGCGTCAGCTATAGAACTTGTCTTTTCGGAGGCAATACGATGTATGATGTGGTGACCTTCGGAGAAGCCATGCTAAGGTTGGCTCCACCTGATTTCTTGCGCTTGGAACAGACCAACAGTTTTGATGTCACTATAGGCGGAAGTGAATTGAACTCAGCCGTAGGTGTCAGCAGGTTGGGACTGAAGACGGCTTGGGTTTCGAGTCTACCCAGAAGCCCCTTGGGAAGAATGGTCGCAAACAAAGGACGGGAACATGGGGTAGATGTTTCGAACATATTCTGGGTTGATGAGGGAAGAGTTGGCGTATACTTTCTAGAATTCGGGGCAACTCCACGAGCGAGTCAAGTCATTTACGACCGCAAGGATTCCGCGATTAGCCGATTAAAGCCCGGAAATGTAAAATGGGACAAAATATTGGACGGAACAAGGCTTTTCCATACAAGCGGCATAACTCCAGCCTTGAGTGAAAGTTGTGCGGAAGCTACTGTAGAGGCCGTCAAGATGGCAAAGGAAATGGGTTGCAAGATTAGCTTCGATCTAAATTACCGTAAGAAACTCTGGTCGCCAGAGAAAGCTAGAGAATGCTTTGCAAAGATTTTCGACAAAGTTGACATATTGATAACTACACAGTTTGATACGGAAGATGTATATGGAATGAAGGGCGCCTATGAAGAGGTAGCGCAAAAACTGAGGGACAGCTTTGGCTTTTCTACGGTGGCATTGACTCTTCGGGAGGTCCCCACAGTTCTTACTGGGACATGGAGTAGCATGGTTCTCGATGGGAAAACGTTTCTCAGAGGAAAAACCTATCCATTAGAAATCATTGATCGGGTCGGCACCGGAGACGCATACACTGCAGGTTTTATTTACGGATATCTGACGGGCGACATAAGGAAAGCAATAGACTATGGTGACGCCTTGGCAGCCTTATGTCACAGCGTACCTGGCGACTTTAGTTGGTTCACAGAAGAGGAAGTCACGAAGCAAATAAGAGCTACTGACTTCAAAATTCAACGTTAGGGCGGTATGAGATATATGAGAGAGAATTTAGGGGTTCTTCAAAGAATCCTTGAAATAGGCATTGTGCCAATCATTAGAACAAAGTCCGCAGATGACGCTTTGAAAGTTGCCGAGGCCATCAATAAGGGCGGTGTCAAGATTCTGGAGGTCACCATGACCGTCCCAAATGCCATCAGTGTGATTGAAAAGGTCACCCGAGAATTTAGCGAGGTCCTGCTAGGTGCTGGCACGGTTCTAGACGCTGAGACTGCCCGAGCTTCCATGCTTGCCGGGGCTAAATTCGTGGTGACGCCATGCCTGAACCCGGATGTGATAAGAATCTGTAGGCGATACAGCATTCCGGTGATCCCCGGGACTATGACGCCCACTGAAATCCTTACTGCATGGGAATCAGGAGCAGATCTGGTAAAGGTCTTCCCAGTAGATTCCATAGGTGGCCCGAAATACATCAAAGCTGTGAAAGCACCGCTACCCCAAGTCGGTCTGGTACCAACAGGCGGAGTTACACTGGAGAATACTCCTGAATTCATTAGAGCCGGCGCTGATGCTGTAGCGGTAGGCACCAGCCTCGTGGACTCAAAAGCCGTAGCCGAGGGTAAATTCGACCTGATAGCCGAAAATGCACGGAAATTCGTCGAAGCCGTAAGAAGTGCCCGATGAAACAGAGTATTCTGACTTCAGATCAGAGTTTATTCTTTCAAATCATTTTTCTTTCGGCAAGTTAGAATATGTGGATGCGAATTCCAACGCCATTTCTGGAAGCCTCCTACGACTTTCGCCAAAATAAGGTCCGATGATTCAAAAAAAGACGACGCACCGGCATCTTTTGTTTGAAACAAAAAATGCAATGCTGACACGAACCACTTCTTCCCGATGTCTGGCAATTCAGTTTGCTTCCTCTTTTCCTCGCCCATTGCGCATTTTACAAGAAGTTATTTTCCCTAACCGATGCGCCGGATTCTGCATTCGGAATTCTCCTTCATCTTGATTGAATTCGGTTATGACCTACAGAACGCTCCGGTTTTCCGTTCCATCATCTTCTGAACGACAGATTCCAGCTCTCAGGGCATTTCAACTAATTTACGCGCTTATTCGATATTTTTGGCGGCTTCTGAGCCGAGATCTCAGGATTATGAAAAAGGCGCTTTTTTCCTCTCCAGAAGAAGAAAGAAGACGCATTGAGAAGGCAATGCAGATTTCTGATCGGAGAACCTAAGTTGGCGTTACTCAAAGAGATCTATTCATATCATATTCTCTAGTATCAGCCGTTATCTTCGATCAAATTGCGGACCACCTCATAGAGTAGACCCAAAAGCCCAAAGTGGTCTCTCTCTCCTCTTTATCTGAATGAGCTCCTCCAGAGTCTTTATCTCATTTTCTGTGATCTCAGTCCTATAGGTCTGGAGTAAGTCCTTAACATGGCTCTCTGGGACATCAACGTAAAGAGTATCGCCCTCAAAGATCTGACGTCCGACTGTAGGATCATCGATGGAGATTGCTACCTGCATCTTTTCCCCGGCCTCGGCGATAGCTTGACCTTTGTCTTGGATCTGAAGGATCTGACCTATCTCCTTGCCATCGCTGTCCAACAGCTTCGTTTTCTGTCGTATCTTCCCACTCACGACTTCTATGCCTACTATGGCAGGGTTGTTTCTTCGAATTATGAAACCTGGCATAATTCTAATCTTTGCCGGCCTTAGAAGGGCTCCCAACTCCTTCTTCACTTTAGCCCTCTGTTCTTCTTTTGCGAAATCCAAATAGTCTTCTATGAGATGATAAATCACATTATTTTTAAAAATCGGAACCCCAGACTTTCTCGCCTCTTCAGCAGCATCTGGAAGAATTTTCACATTGAACGCCAGTACAACTCCCTGAGTTGCCACCTTTCTTTTGACGGTAGCGGCCTGTATCACATCCCTCCTTGAAATATCTCCCACATCAGCGAGCCTCACGGTGACACCGTTGTTTTCGAGTTCCCATGTAAGAGCTTCTAGGGAGCCCAGAGCATCAGCTTTCAAAATGATGCCCATCTTATCGGTCTTTATGCGAAGCCCGCTGATTTCATCTGTAACAATTTTTGCGAATTCTTCGGGTGTTCGGTTTTTGGGGACAGCGTAGATCGGAGAACCAGTCACCACATCTTCCAGTCCGGGAGCAGCTATTTTGACCCCAGCAGCCGCGTGAATTTCCCTTATTGACGCGAATCTATCAGTAGGATCCCTAATCTCGTCCAATGGTTTAGGCAGAAAGATCGCCCTGACTCTTGTTACTATTGCCTTGTCTCTTCCAGCAACAACAATCTGATCTCCCTCATGCAGAGTCCCATCGTATATTATTGCGTTTAATGTGAGACCTAATCCAGGTTCTTCTTTGACCTCAAGTATACTGCCCTTTGCCGGTCCTTCCAAGATTGTCAGGGTTTCTTGGAGGAATTGTTGAGTCAACCCTATCAGAACGGTGACCAACTCTGCTATGCCTTCGCCACTCTTAGCGCTCACAGGAACAATAGCCACGTTTCTGGCAAAATCAGTGATCCTATCAAATCTTTCCGACTTAAAGCCTAATCTGGACAAGGTCCCCATGATAGCGTATAGTTTTCCATCAAGGTCTTTGACAACATAGGGTTCCTCTTGTCTGAGAGATCTGAGAATCGACGTATTTCCAAGGGATTTCCAACCGTTGATCTGGTCAATCTTATTGGCTGCCACAATGAAAGGTGTCTTCTTAGCTCTTAGTATGTCAATGCTTTCGTAGGTCTGAATTTCAAATCCCTTCATTGCATCCACAACTACAATAGCTATATCGGCAACGGAGCCCCCCCTTTTCCTTAGATTCAAGAAACTTTGATGGCCTGGCGTGTCTATGACTAACAGACCTGGGATCTTAATCTCCATTTTCGTCTTGGCTGAAATGGTTCCGGATATTTTTTCCAAAGTTGCCAAAGGAAAAAAACTTGCGCCTATATGCTGTGTAATCCCACCAGCTTCTCGCGAGGCCACAGCGGTACCTCTAATCTTATCTAGAAGAGATGTCTTTCCACTGTCCACGTGCCCCAGGACGCAGACTATAGGCTGTCTAAGTTCTGAAGACATGAGGTTTCTCTCGAATGATTCCCACTTTTGCTCGAGAATCGCTTCAAAAATATTCAATTCACCTATATTTTAAGGTTGACAGAATGGTGTCTCATGGGATATAAACTGAATCCATGCGCCATCGGGGCTTCACAAAGCTCTTCTCAATCTCGATCTCTACTCCCCGCGCATTTAGCTGTAAACCCGTCCAAGCTATCTGAGCTCCACAATCTCCGCTGAATCTCAATGGTACTGCAAAAAACTGGGCTTCATGGTCTTCTGATATCTGCTTCACCATTTCTTGGAGGCGAAGGTTGGCAGCTACCCCGCCTGCCAGTAAGACCTCTTTCTTCTCAGTATGAGCTAGGGCTCTTTCAGCCGCCTCCGTCAACATCGCGAAGGCAACTTCCTGCAAGCTGTAGCAGAGATCCGCAAGTTCTTCTCCTTCCGCGAGCTTTCCGGAGAGCGCGGTCAACAGACCTGAGTATGAAACATCATTTCCCTTCACGACGTATGGTAGATCAATGTAGTTCTTGCTTTTCTTGGCAAATTCTTCTATCATCGGGCCACCGGGAGAAGACATTCCTGCCTGCCTGGCGAAACCATCTATGAGGTTTCCTAGAGTAATGTCCTCCGTCTCGCCATAGATCCGCCAGAAATGATCGGAAAAAGCGGTGATGTTTGTGTGACCACCACTGACCAAGATAGCGAGTGGATCAACTGCTCCTGTGACCAACTTGCCTATCTCCAAATGTGCTATGGCATGATGGACCGGCGTTAAAGGTTTCTCCAATCTATGAGCAAGTGTTCTAGCAACAGTCGCCCCTGTGCGGAGACACGGTCCCAGACCAGGGCCCATTGAAAATGCGACCGCGTCGACTAGATCAAGCTTTTCTCCGTATTCCTCCATTGCGCTGGACAAAATCTCCCCAGCATGCAAGCCATGATGCTGAGCTGCCTCTCGTGGATGAATTCCTTTTCCAGGAGGGGGTTTGTATGTTTTCTTGACATCGCAAAAGATCTTGCCTGATGAAGAAACCACGCTGACGCCAAACGTATGAGCGGTGGACTCAATTCCAATGCAAGTTGAGATACCATCTTTCATAGTTATCCCAGAGTATTCATGTTCAAGTGACCTTCTGCAGATAGAACAATGAGTCCGATGAGTCTTTAAATATAATCTACAATGTGACGTCAATAATGTCATACGGAGTTAGAATGAATTCGATTCAAGACCTTATTGATCATCCATTCCCTGTTGTTCTTTGTTGGCACAAGCGAGAGGTTTGTACCGAGGATCCATCCATTACCAATTATAGATAGTATCAGCAAAATCAACGGGAATGATATCGAGATAGACTGACCATTTTCTGTCTTTTGTCAGCTCCCCCTATCATGTTGGCATTTTTACAAGTGTTCCAGAAAAATGGAGTGAACCTCAATTCCTCTGCCGAGAGCTTCCATTGGAGAGTGCTCATTTGCAGTAAGTCTTTAATATGATCGCAACCCTCTATATTCGAAATCATTCTGCCGGGCGGTGTTTCATTTGAATCAAGAGGTAAAAAAGGAAAACATAAGAAAAATAACGGCTTCCCTAGACGAGAGGGCCAAAACTCTAGAGGAATTTGGCAAGACTCAAAACGGCCTCTCCAAAATGACTACCTCTCTGAACAAAATGTCTGGAAAACCTGAAACGATGGACGAGAAATCAAAACTCATAAAAATAGGCACCTCTCTGATACTTTTCCCCGAGCCAACTGAGATATCTGATGTAATCGGCGCAGCTATGATAACGGCGGGTCTTCTTGAATCCAAATTCAAGAAGAAACCTCTGACCATTTATGAAACGAGGAAAGAGTTCGCAGAGACTCTGAAGGAATTGGAGAAGCTCAGGAAGATTATGATCTAGAACCTAGCAGAATTAAAACATCAAGAGTATGTTATCATATTCTGGCTTGGAGATCAATCATCAATATCTAAGAGAACATCTGCGAGGCCTTCTGATCACACTATTCGTTGGGCGTAATAACTGCAGCTTTGGCTCTAGAAATCCATTGGGACGCTTCTGAAGAGTCTAGGTGATTTGATGCATCAAATCAGTAATTTCTCAGATACCACTTCGCGAATTCCTCGAGGGCCTTGGCTCTGTGTGATCTGCGATTCTTTTCCTCAATGGTCATCTCGGCAAATGTCCTGTTCTCACCGTGTGGAATAAATATGGGATCAAAACCGAAGCCTTCGGTCCCTCTCTTCTCATAGGCTACTGTTCCACCGATACAGCTCGTGAATATCCTGATGAGATCGCCATGGTTGCAGAAGGCAACCGCGGAACGGAATTCCGCCACTCGATTGGTGGAATGATCAAGTAACTTCAAAATTCCAACCAGACCAATCTTCCTGTAGACATAGGAAGAGTAGGGACCTGGGAAACCATCCATTGCTCGTATGAAGAACCCCGCGTCCTCAACGATGATGGGGCGAGCATCTTTTTCAGTAATCCAAAGAGCGCTTCTTTTGACCACTTCTTCTATCTTGTCAGCTTGAATTTCGATCTTTCTCTTCTTCAACATTAGAACCCTAATCTTCATTTCTGAAAGGGCAGACTTTGCCTCGTGAAACTTATTCACATTCGTAGTAGCGAAGTATACGGTCTTAGCGGATTGCGTAACGACCTCTCCTTTCTATTTCATATGCTCTTTCAATAACTTCCGAAGATGTATCGCTTGCCATATGTCGGTACCCTTCCAAAACGCTTTGGAAACAGTCGTCAGCCCTTTTGTGGTGCGTACTTTGAAGTGCTCTCTTGAGCAAATGTAGGTCCACTCCCTTATCCTCGACCTTCTCAGAACGGCTTCCCAAGCCAAAATCTATGAACACTACCTGTTCTCCTCTTGTCAGTATCATATTTGAGGTCGTTAGGTCACCATGAATTATCCCTGCTCTATGAAGCATCGCTATGTCTTTGCCCACTTTCAGGAAGACCTCACGTGCTGTCTCATATCGCATTCTTTCGATCATATCTTTGATTTTTTCTCCTTTTACAAATTCCATGATTAATGTTGCTCCTGGCTGATCGATGAAAAACAAGGTGGGGGTTGGAACTCCCGCTTTCTTTGCCTCGTGGATTAGTTGAGCTTCTTGAACAGTCCTGGAGGTTCTGAGAGCCAAATCCAATTTAGGAACTCTGTATTTCTTCTTGACCCTGCACTTGGCCACGGACTCTCTACCGAACCACACCCCCAAATAGATATCCGCTTCCGCACCTTTCTTCATAAGGTGTACTTCTTTCATGATCTCCATCTCTGGTCATCTCCTCTAAGATAAGTGCAGAGTCTTTTCAAAGAGTTTAAGAAGAATGAATATAAGAATATAGAGCAATAAAAGTACGATAACACATATTGAGGTAATTGACTTGGAAAATATGCTTATTGTGTATGACAGCCGTTTTGGCAGCACGGAGAAAATGGCGAAGGCCATTGCCGAAGGAGCTGAAGATGCGGGATCAAGGGTCACCCTCAAAAAGGTTGATCAGACAACCAAGACAGATTTGGCCAAACATAGCATAATTCTCTTCGGCACACCAACCAACTACGGTACTTTGTCGACCAAGATGCGCAACTTCTTGGATACCCTGGGAAAAGAGGATCTCAAGGGCAAAGTGGGATCTACATTTGGATCTTATGGGTGGGGTGGAGGAGCTGTGGAAATCATGACGCTAGCCTTGAGAGCTTTCGAGATGGATGTAATAGAGCCAGGCTTGGCTAGGGTTCCTGTTGACTCCTTCCTTCTGATAGATGATTGCAAGAGTTTCGGCAAGAGAGTGGCAAAAGAAGCCTTGACTCGTTTACAGACCAAAAAGAAATAGAAAAAAAGAGAGTTACTTCTATCTCTCCACTTTCTTAATGACTCCTTCGACTATTTCTATTGCCTTGTCCACGTGCCCCTCAGTGAGGGTCAATGGCGGTGCCAAACGCAAACTGCAAGGTCCAGCGCCCAGTAGCAATAGTCCTCTCTTGAATGCTTCGTCTATTATCTCATCTCTCTCTTTTGTTGCAGGCACCTTTGTCTTTCGATCCTTAACTAGCTCTATCCCTACCATCAGTCCTTTTCCTCTCACATCTCCTATTATCTCGTGGCGGGCCATCAGCTCCTTCAATGTTTTCATAAGATATTTCCCCACTCTTGTTGCATTTTCCAACAGACCCTGTTTCTTCATTATTTCTAAGACGGCTATAGCAGCTGATACAACTATTGGGTTTCCACCAAGCGTGTTTTCATGGGCATTTCCCTCCCAATCCATGACTTCTGCCCTTGCTACACACGCGCCCATCGGCAGACCATTTGCTATGGCTTTCGACATACATATGACATCGGGCTCTATTCCCCAGTGTTCGCATGCCCACATTTTTCCGGTGCGGCCAAATCCTGATTGGACCTCATCATCTATGTAGAGTATCCCATTCTTTTCGCATATTTTCTTAAGACCTGGCAAAAACTCATTCGGTGGAACTATATAACCACCTGCACCTTGTATTGATTCTACCAATATGCCTGCAACTTCTTGTGGGCTAACCATTTTTTTCATTATGACGTCCTCAATGAACCCTAAGCACCACAATCCGCAATCAGGATACGATTGTTTGAAGGAGCATCGATAGCAATAGGCGTAAGGCGTATGATACACCCCTGGCATCAGGGGGTCAAAATACTTTCTTGCTGACGTACTCGTTGTGGTGAACGATAGTGCACCCATAGTCCTCCCGTGGAATCCCCCTATGAATCCTATGAAATAGTATCGTTTCGTGTGCCATTTCGCTAACTTGATCGCACACTCTACGGCTTCGGTTCCGCTGTTCGCATAGAATATTCTTTTTTGTCCTTTCCAAGGGATGAGAGGAAATAGCTTCTCCGCGTACTCTATCTGAGGCAATGTATAGTAATCGCAGCTATTTACATGATCGCAGATATCCAATTGTTTCTTAACCGCCGCAATGACTTCTGGGTGACGGTGACCCACATTTGTCACTGCTATGCCACAACCCATGTCCAAGTACACATTGCCGTCTATATCTTTGACCCAGACGTCCTCAGTCTCTACGCCCACGAGAGGAGATGTCCTTGTCAATGATTGTGATAGCGCTTTGGAATCTCTTTCTATTATGCCCTTAGCTCTTGGTCCTGGTGGTGTTACCACGATCTTTGGTTCAGTTAAACGTTCCATCATATCTTCTCCTTCTTGAGACATCTTTTCATTAATATTTCTGCTTTTAAATTTTTTCGGAAAGAGCTCGTTTTCAAGAAAAATTTTAATGTCTTTTCAATACATAACTAAAAATTTAAGAAAGGCGGGGTTCACTTCTAACCGTTTGTCAATGATTGGGTTCTTGGAAGAAGAAAAATGGAACGAGATCTAGACGAAATCGATTTGAAACTCCTGGATATCCTGGAAAAGGATAGTCGTGTCCCTTACCGCGAGTTAGCCTCAAAGTTTGGGGTGAGCGTAGCGACTATATGCAATAGGATAAAAAAGCTGCAAGAATTGGGTATAATAGAGAAGTTTATCATACAAGTCGATTACACAAAGCTAGGGTATGGTATTAGGGCCCTTATAGGAGTGACCGTCGATCCAAAAACTCTCCGTGGGACATTAGATAGTTTCAGAAGAATGGAATGCGTCAAGAAGATCTATGAAGTTGCTGGCAGGTACGATTTTGTGTTGGAAATATTATCCAAAGATACAGCGGATCTCCGTACTCTGCTGACAGAAAAGATGAGTAGCATCGTAGGTGTCCAAAGGACAGAAACCATGGTCATTACCAGCTCATAGAAAAATGAGGTGATAAGTATTTGGAGACAAATATTGTCTTGTTCATCTGTATTGAGATCGAGCCGGTTCCAAATATCCGAAAAATATATGGTGAACTGAGCATTCGGAAGGATGTAAAAGAGATATACGAAATAACTGGAGAATACGATCTCATTATCAAGGCTGAATTGAAGAATTTGCAGGATCTCAGATCCCTTGTTCATTATGTGAGGGACAAAGAAGGCGTAAAAAACGTTTATACCATGATTAGTTATCATCAAGTTAAACCCTAAGAAAGGTTTGGAGATGGAATACATGAGTTCAAGTCTAGATGCTATATTTGACCCTAAATCCATCGCTATTGTGGGTGCTTCAAGAGAAGAGGGCAAGACCGGCAACGTAGTTATGAAGAACATTATCGACGCAGGATACAGCAAAGCCTTGTTTCCCATAAACCCCAAAGCAGATGAAATCTTGGGAGTCAAGGCTTATCCATCTTTGGATGCTGTCCCGGACCCGATCGATTTGGCTGTCATAATAGTTCCTTCAAAATTCGTTCCATCAGTGATGGAACAATGCGCTAAGAAGAATGTCCGGGGGATCATAATAATTTCCGGAGGCTTTGCAGAAGCTGGGAAAGAAGGTGAAGAGCTCCAGAGATATGTGATTGACATAGCTAAGCGATCTGGAATGCGTCTAGTTGGCCCAAACTGCCAGGGCGTCAATAACCCGCATTCTAACATGTGCGCTAGTTGGCCTTTGATTAGAGAGAAGGGTCCGATTGCAATAATCTCGCAGAGCGGAACTGTAGGCGCTACAATAGAGTGTTGGGCCAAAGATGATGGTATAGGAATAAGCAAGTTCGTAGCCCTCGGAAATAAGGGCGATGTCAACGAACTGGACCTCATAGAATACTTCGTAGAAGATCCATCCTCCAGAGTCATTTCAGTCTACCTAGAAGGCGTCTCAGACGGCAAAAGATTCATGGATATAGCGAGGAAATCAGTTAGGAAGAAACCAATTCTGATGATAAAAGGAGGGCGGACTGAAGCCGGGGCCAGAGCAGTAATGTCTCATACGAGGTCTCTGGCGGGTAATGATAAGATTTTCTCGGCTGCCTTCAGGCAGACCGGCGTCATAAGGGTAGATAATCTGGAAGAATTCTATGATGCATCAAAAGCTCTTTCCTATCTGCAACTGCCGAAAGGTAGGCGGGCTTTGATAGTAACCTCCTCTGGAGGCTCCGCTATCTTAGCTACCGACGCGTGCGAGTCTGAGGGTATAAAGCTGCCGAGTCTAGACAATGATCTATTCCAACAATTGTCTCAGTCCATACCCCCGCGTTGTATCCTCAAGAATCCCCTGGATTTGACAGGAGACGCAGACTCTCCCAGATATGAGACCGTTCTGAAAGAAGCGATCAAAAACCCCAGCTATGATGCTTTCATCACAATATTCGGGGACCCTATACCTGGAGCCACCGAAATGATCCAAAACCTTCGGAAAACTACGGAAAAACCCATCATAGTTGTCTATTTGGGTGGCGGAGATGTCGAAAAGGAGGAAAGCATGAAAATGCACCGTCTTGGGATACCTGTATTCCGAACACCCGAACGAGCCGTCAAGGCGTTGTCATGCCTAATCCGCTATGGAGAATTCCTGAGACAGAACCCATTTTAGTTTGTTCTCTTCTTCCTATTTTGAGGCTATTCTCTTGAGCATCTTCTCAGGGTTATCCCTCACGATCTCCAAAGCCTTTTCCTCAGTGAGCCCCGCTCCCAACGCGACACTAAATGCGTCCTTCTGGCCGATCAAGTCCAGTGGTTTATGAGTATCAGTATTTACCAAAAGATTCACTTCGTGTTCCACGGCGATACGTGCAACAAGTCCATTGGTCAACGAGTGGCCGCTTCTTGAAGTCAATTCAAGAAAAACGTCATTTCTTTTCGCTAGTTGGGCTGTGTGCTTATCTAACAGACCTGGGTGAGCTAGCATATCAACGGCTTCACATCTACATGCGGCTTCATTGGTACCTGGGAGAACTGGTTCGATGAATGTCTCTCCATGGACTGCGATGAATCTAGCACCAAGTTCTCGGGCTCTTGTTGCCAATCTAGGTATCGTCTCAGGGGGCATATGCGTCAATTCAGCGCCTGGTATGATTGCAATATCCCAATAGCGGCCCAGTTCCTCTGAGACGCTCTTGATTCTGGGGATCACCAAATCAATATTCGATATATCGACATGGTCAGTGATTGCTATCGCTTTGAAACCCATGCTGCAAGCTCTTCTGACAAGTTCGGCCGGCACAAGTTCTCCATCACTGAAAATCGTATGTGTGTGAAAGTCAACCCTTTTCCCCAGATTCCTCATGTTTTCACCGCGCATTCTTCACGGCTAAATGGTGTTTCAAACATTAAGTCTTTTTTGGTGCGTTATATTCCTTCAGAATAATCGTCCAGTTTCATCTGTTCTTCTTTCCTTACTGACGTATTCTTGGTTCGCTTTTCTGGTACTTCATCTTCCTCTAGGACAATCTTTCCGTAGACTCCATCATATCCTGGCTCAATCTTAACTTGCCCGTTTCTGACTCGCATTATCGCCTTGACTATCAAAGGATCGATTACGGCGTTCAGCTCCTTCTCTGACGCATTCAGCAGGATGTTGTACTCATCGCTGAAATGCGAAATGGCTGAGTTGTATATGTCCCAAATCTTTGGGCTTGAAAGGGCCTCCATCTTCAAGGTCGCTGCTATGATTTCATGGAGGGGTAGAAGGTGGACATAATCAGCGGACGACCTGAGTCTGTAACCCTTAGGTCTATCCGCGAGTTCTTCAACTCTCTGATCTACACCCTTGGTCAACTTCCTATGACAGATTGGGCAGATATTATTTAGGGCGATGGCCTCAGGAGGCGGAACTGAGAATTTGCAGTTCCTATGACCAGTCCAATGATACTTCCCGTATTCTGGGCCTGTCTCTATAGTACACATGAGCTTATTCTTATCTTTCGCTCGAAAAGCCTCTAAGATCTCCCCATAATCCATCTTATTTAATTCAAAAATGTTTGCTTCTCTTCCGATGCGCCAGGGCCAAGGGCTATGGCTGTCACTGTTCGAAACTAGGACCAGACGATCAAGGCTGCTTATCCTCCAGTTCATTGGTGGATCCGAAGAGAGACCTGTCTCCAAGGCGTGGATCTTGCTAGACATGTCTTGATAGCAATCCTCAAGTCTGTCGAATCCGTTAAATGCTCCAAATATGCTGAACCAGGGAGTCCACGCATGAGCTGGTAGTACCTCATTTTCAGAGGATATCTGCGTAACCACCTCAACAAGTTCAGCAGCTGACATTCTCAGTGTTGGTCTGCCATCAGTGACAAGATCGCCGTAATGAGACAGCCTTTCAATGATCTGCTTTGCCACACCGAAGGAAGGCGTAAGTATTACATGATGAACTTTCCTCGTAGTGTTTTCGAATTCGAAGATGGTGCTTACTTCTGTCCCAAGTATGAAGTGAATAGGCGACTGCGGATCGTTCTTAGGTTTATGAATACCTGTTTCATCGCTTGTCAGGCCTTCTTCGAGAATCCTCATCCAGTTTGGGTGAGTGAAATCTCCAGTTCCAACTAGATTCAATCCCTTCAATCTGGCGTAATGGGCTATTTCTGGGATTTCCATGTTGGAACTTGTAGCTCTGCTGAATTTGCTGTGAATATGAAGATCCGCTATGATTCGCATTTGGACTCGTTTCTCGGGACTTGATATTATTCAAGGTTTGTTCTATTTGATGCTTTTTAAGGCCTCTTCCAATTTCTCGAAGGCTTTGCGGCTCCAAGGTCTTTTTCCTCTGTAGCTAATCAGAAGGTCTTTTCCGGTCTGTTTACAGGCCTTGCGACAAGCCTCCAGCAAATTCGCTCCCCACTGTCTATCGTAGTGTAATAGGACCGTCGTAAAATTTCTGCTCGATATGTAGCTCTTCACTTGGCTACAAACATATTTGACACTTTCTTCATCAAAGGGAGAAGTCGCCTCGAACTGGGACAAGGGGTAGATTTCATCAATCTCGAGAGGTACTACACCAAAAGGGACAGCATAAGCGCATATCTCTGTCTTCTCGTACTCTTGCTTCCCAATACTCCGAAGGGTTTTGAAGACTCTTCCATACTCGTTTGTAGTGTGAAACGGCTTATTCAGGGTCTGAGGAAGCAACAACAGTAACTTCCTCTCTTCTGGCGTCACATATTTTTCCGAGATCTGTCTTCTATGGCGAACGATCTCAGGTCTCGAAATTCCACTTGAATCAAAATAGAAGAGCCCTCTTCTTTTTGAAGTAGGGGTGTTTTTCTCAAGATACGTCGAGTATTTGTCGAATTTTCGAAATGCCTGCAGCAGGGTCGGATGACTTCTTGCCCTCGACTCAAGGAGTTCCCATAGGCGCCCCTCAACTATGGATTGTTTTATACGCCGTATCTCAGCTTGACATTGGTATATGTTGTGTTCAGCTAATGCCTTTTCCCTATCCTTCGGAAACATATCTCTTATTTCGCTAGGGCTATATTTTGAACATATTGAACACGAGCACGGCAAATATTCCAACTTTTCGATTCTACTTGTTCCATACTCTGTCATATATCTTCCATTTCGTGCATAAAGTGCATACGCAGCAGAGTCAAAAAGATCGCATCCCAACGCCACAGCCATGGCGAAAACCAACGGATGACCCGCTCCAAAAAGGTGAAGTGGTCGATCTAATGGCAAGTTTGTCTTTGTTACAAAAATCATATCCACAAGAATATCAAAAAAATACTGCTCCATGATCTTAGTGGGGCTTCCTAAAGCGTAAATATCGAAGGGCAACTCACCCATTCTCTTCGCAGAATATGTGACGAGTTCCAGATAGCGGCCACCTTGTATCGGGCCAACCCACAAGATTCCGTTGTCATTTCTTATCTTGATGGTTCTTTGGGCGCGTCTCAATGTTTCCTCTACTGACCAAGCAGCTTTTTCTCTGGTGGTCTTCCAACCAGTTGGCACATCTAGTATCACAGCTATGTCGGTCCCTATGTCCTCTTGGAATCTTGTTATCTCCTCCACTGTCGTGTCCACTTTTCCGTAAATGAGATTCTGATATGCTCCCGAGTCAGTCATTATCACGCGGTCGAAATCAAGAATCCTATGGATTCCGAGACTAACAGCTTCTTCCTTTAAGTTCTTTGAAATTATGTACGCATTAGTGATCAGCGCTTTGAACGCGAATCTATCCTTTAGGATCTTGGGGGAGATTGGCTGAAGTAAGGGATTTATCACTGGAAGCAGGGCAGGGGTTTCCACTTCGCCGCTTTTGGTTCTGAGTTTGCCGATTCTTCCTGCCAAATCCCTTTCTGCTATTTCAAAAGACAATTCCGAACCTCTGAATACTACCCAAAAGAGAAGATCAAAAAAGGCATCTGCCAATAAAGTTAGAAATCTCTTGGGTCATTGATTACTTGGTTTGTTCCTTCAGGAATTCCTCATAGACTCTTTGGACGCGCTCAGCCGCAGGCCCGCTTCCTTCTATTATACCTTTCTCACCCACCCTTATCTTGTTCATGACCATTATGACGTTGCCCTCTTCGTAAAGCTTCACCATCTTCGGGAAGTACTTCTCAAGTCTGTCAGCCAAGCCTTTGAGATCAAATGCTTTTTCCATTGATTGTATCTCAGCAATGATTCTTCCATTGATGAATAGTCTTTGGAATATTCTTCCCGCATCGTCCTTGGCGTCAGCAAGACATACACTCATAGACTCTTGGTCATAACCAACAAGAATTCCCGAATAGTTCTTAGCATTTATTGTGATTAAATTGACTCTCTTCTGAATCTGCGCGGCCAGTTCATCAAAAAACTTCCTTCCTACCATTGCGGACATGCAGTATGGCTCCTGTTTCTAGGCTAGCTGTAGATTCAATAGTCAAGAAGACCTTAATAAACACAGTAATAATCTCTGTTCTTACTCCTTTTCGATGAGATTCTCTTTATCAGAGACGCATCCCTTTGCCAATTTCATCTCTCTCACTATCCTCGATGCTTCTCTAGATGTTGACACCCTTCTGAGAATTCTGGTCTTGCTCAGATTTAGAAGGCAATTGCAGTAAGGGCACCTCTTAGTCTTCTGCTCCTCCTCTACTATTAGGAGATTTCCACACCCGTAGCAAGGTAAGATAAAGTACATAACATCATCTTTTTAATCGGAAAAAGTCATCCAAGACTCCTAACGCCTCTAATTCTCCCAACCAATCGACCTTTTTCTCAGGCGCTACTCTGTTTTCCAGCAAATCTTGGATTTCGGCACACACCTCCACGATGTTTTTCTTAGTGACATCAATTTGGTAGACATTGTCTTCTCCGTAGACTCCTGCTGCGTCGAAGAAACAGATGTCGAGGATTTCGGCCTGGACGTTTTCTGCGACTTTCCTAGGACCAAACCCCTTTTTTTCCAATCGCTTTTTTAGTTCTTGAGGGTCGCACCTTAAGACAAAGACCTTAACATTATGTCTCGGTGAGATAACGTCCATAGCGTAGTGCCCAGACACTACGATTCTCGAACTGGCATTCTTAAGGCGGCTTTCCACATTTTCGGTCAGTCTTTCAATGTCAACTATGAATGTCTCCCTTTGAGGATCTTTGGCGATATAGAATTCACTTCTTTTTGCTATCTCTGCCAGATCCAAATGAACTGCTTTCAGTCCTGCTGCCAAATAACTCGACACGGCTGTCTTTCCGACACCTGGAGTTCCAGTGACGACAATTATGGGCTTACCCTTCATCTCCATTTCAATACCTCTATCATGGCAATGGTTGATGCTAGCATATTGGAATTGGTGCTCCGGGCGGGATTTTCAACCGGTTTCACTCCGCGCTTTTGAACCCGCGTTTCTGGCTTTCTCCAACATATTACGAGAGGCCAAAATACTTGACCGAGCTATACTACCGGAGCACAGATTTGGGAAAGAATTGAACACATTAATGAGCATTACGGTTAAGCAATGTTGGTATCAGAACTACCTATTCATAATGTATCGAACATGAGGGATAAAAAGTGAAAATAATATTAGAATTAATCGTTCTATTCTTTCAAGACTTTCTTGGCTGCGATTTCTATGTCTTCAGACTTCACGGTCTTTCGCTTGGCATGATTTGCGAAATCTATCGCTTCCTTGGAGATCTTTATTCCAACCCTTTCAAGGACCTTTCTCAACTCTTCCGCGCCATCTTCGCTAACCCTTTTGGCTCCTGCCTTTTTTATTATCCGGTGCATAGGAGCTAACTGCAAATCTTCTTCTCCCATGAAAATCCCATATTTTTCTCTGTTAAGATATTATTTAAGGTTAATGGGACAAATAAGCGCGTACTACTCTCTTTTGAGGAAAAAGTCTAAAATATTGCCACCTTTCAATTATTCCGTCTTAATGGACCATAAAAGATTAAGACGTAGGAGCTTTGGTCTTGGATTACGGTGTTCAGAAAAGGTACGTCGATGTTCATATTCATCTTTATGATCCACTCTATGAGAGCACAATTGAAGCTGTTCTGAGGGATGCGGAAACTGCGGGAGTCTCAGCTATCGTCATATGCGCTGAAAATTACCAAACCAGTCTTGACACATTACAGATTGCCAGCAAGTATTCACCCCGAACATATGCAGCAATAGGTATCCACCCAAGCAGGGTATCCTCCCTCGACGAACAGGAACTTGACAAAACCTTGAGCTTGATCGAGCAGAACCTGAGTGGGATTGTCGCTATAGGAGAAGTGGGGCTAGATAGAAGACTCAATGAAGGCGAGGTAAACAAAAATCAGTTCCCCGTATTCAATGAGATGCTGAGGGCTGCGGAATCTCATGATCTTCCGATCATAGTGCATTCCAGGGGATCCGCCACAGAAGTCTTGAAGGTTCTCTCTTCTTACAATATTCCCAAAGTCCTTCTTCATTGGTATAGTGGCCCCCAAGATTCTCTACATGAGATAATAGAAAGAGGCTATTATGTATCTGTTGGCCCATCAATTCTCTACGCAAGATATCTCCAAGATCTAGTGGCCACAATGCCTCTCAATCACATATTGACAGAGACGGACGGTCCTGTACCTTACAAAGGGCCATTCAAAGGGAGATTAACCTCTCCTTCATTCATTCCAGATGTTCTTGACACCATAGTTAGAATAAAGCAAAGAAATGCTGAAGAGGTCCTTTCTCAGGTATTCGAAAACTTTCAAGAGTTCTTTCTTTGAATTCTGTACATAAGTTAAGCCAATCCTTATAAAAAGGCAAACATTAAAAAGGGCTATTCAAATGAGGAATGATTCTACAAAAACTTAGACTCTGAGGTTTTCGATTGGGAAAAGTCCGTACAGAATCCGTTAAGAACTTGGCAAAAGATTTGATGAACAAACATCATGATAAGTTTACGACCGATTTCGATACGAATAAACGTCTTGTCGAGGAACTGGCAATCGGTTCCACAAAAACGATCAGAAACAAAGTGGCTGGCTACATATCACGACTCAAGAGGATTGAGATGAAGGAAGAAGGTGCGGAAACGCCGTCTGCGTGAAGCTTCTTCTTATGTAAGGGAGAGAATTGCATAGTCAAGTCATAGCTGTAGGAAACATCGTTGCAGACTTTATAGCCACTAATATCAGGATGTTCCCTGAATGGGGCGAACATGTTGAAACAAGGGCTGCTATAGAACCGATCATAGGTGGAAATGCTGCGAATTTCGCCATCTGTCTGACGAAGTTGGGGATAAATACTGCCCTAATCGGCAAAGTCGGACGGGATACACTTGGACGAGCCCTGCTGAATTCCTTAAGAAAAAAGAAGATTAATGTCTCCAATGTATCATTCTGTGAGATTCCAACTTCTGTCTCGTTGATTGCGTCCAACCTCCAAGGGGAACGAGGCGTTATCCACTACATAGGCGCCAACTCTAGCCTCAAAGTTGAAGATATAACTCTTGAGAGATTTCCCAGTGCTAAAATCTTTCACCTGAGTGCCTACTACTTGGTCCCGGATCTTGAGGGGAAGCCCGCTGAGGAGATATTGAAGAAAGCCAAAGAACTCGGACTTGTGACGACCTTTGACGTGGCATGGGATGTAAAAGGCCTTTGGAGTGTGAACAATCTACTGGAATTCGTTGATTTCTTCTTACCCAATGAAAAGGAGGCCGAAATGATAACCGGTAAGGCAGATCCTGCTGAATCAGCATCCGCACTCCTTGATATGGGAGTAGGAACAGCGGTCATTAAATTGGGACCCATGGGATGTCTGATAAAGACTTGCGCAGGAGAGGAAATACATGTCCCATCATATAGAGTTCCCGTAGTGGACACCACTGGCGCGGGCGATGCTTTTGATGCAGGGTTCATCTATGGTCTAGTCAAGAAATGGTCCTTGAAGAAAGTAGCACGTTTCGCAAATGCTGTCGCAGCTGTAACGCTTCAATCTAAAGGAACAACCTCAGCTCCAACGCTCAGAGGTGCCTTGAAACTGCTAGATGGTAAGTACGTCAACAAGCAAATCAAAGTGCTGTCAACAGGCTGATCTCTTTGCCCCTGAACTTTAGATGCAAGGGTTTGAATCTGGGATTGGGAATCCTCGATATGAGTTCGATAGCTCCTCATGAAGAGACCCGTCTCAACATACTCAATGAGCTCTCCAGGTGTATAAGAGAACAAGGCTATTTCTCTCAGCCAGTTACGGTTGACAGAAACTCCCTTGTTGTATTAGATGGAATGCATAGAGTCTCCGCGCTCAAGAATCTCCATTGCCTGAGGATCTCTGCTTGCCTCATTGACTACTCAGACCCGTCAATCGATTTGGCCGCGTGGTACCGGACATTTAGAACGCCTCAGCCCATTGAGAGCTTGATCGCATCAATAACTGAACTAGGCATTGATTCTTCTTCTTCTTCAAGACTAGATGATGCCTTCAATGGTCTGAAGGCCAGAGAAATAACTGCAATTCTAGCCAGCAACAACAAGTCGTATACGGTGGGGTCTGAAATCAAGCGCATAGATGAATCCTACGATGTGATCAACTTGATAGAGGAAGCGTTGGTTGCTGAAGGTTGCTCCGTCAGATACGAAACAGAATTCGAGTCCATGAAGAAACTGCGACTTGGCGGGGTCGATTTGGTCTTGATGACACCAGTAATAAAAAAAAGCGAGGTCATTGGCGTCGCCAAGTCTGGCCGACTTTTTTCTCCCAAAGCTACCCGCCATATAATTCCCGCCCGCCCTATCAACATAGAAGTTCCATTGGACCTTCTCACCGATATCTCAATATCCGTGGAAGAGGCTGACTCATGGTTAGTCAATCATCTAAGAAATAGAAGACCAACTTTTACCCCTCTCAGGAGCGGATTCAAGAATAAGAGATACGACGAAGAAACATGTGTTCTGGAGGATTAACAGGAGGTCTCTTCTTGAACAAAGATCCCTTGAAAGTAGGATTTATGGGTGTGCTGGCAAAATTCCTTCCAGAAAGATTCCTTGAGATAAGTCTTGTTGATCCCATTACGGTATCTGATCTAATAACGCGCTTGGACTCCTATTATGGGATCAAGGTAAATTACATCTTCTCCAGGGATCCTGCTAAGGCTAATGAAGTTCCATCATTAATTGTCGTCAACGGAAAGGAGATCAATACAAAGAATGGCACTGAAACAAAAGTCAAGGGCGGTGACCAAGTGGTCTTCGTACCGGTGGCCCATGGTGGATAGCAATGCTAATGTATCTTGATCACTTTAAAATCAACATCTTGGTAGGATGGATAAGGAACTTCGATTATGCAAAACTTGAACATACAATGAATGAAATACCCTTTCGTGAAGACATAGACTCCTGCCAATTCTTGGATTCTCGCTCAGTAGCCGGGATTGAGCATTTGCTCTTCTCAGCCGTCAATGCCTTGAGAGCCTTCGAGAACGGGAACAATATCTCGAAGAGGCTGGCTGTAGAGTTCCTCTTGTTTGTTTCGGGCCAGAGACAAATCAAGAAGGCTATTTCAATGGTAGGCGTGAAGCCTGAAACGCAGAATGTGACAGTGGTTCTGCTGGGCGCAGAGAAGTCATCACTGGCCGCCACTTTTCGCAAGCTTGTTCAGCTCATAGGAGGTAAAACCGACGATAACCCTGAGATGTCAAATAAAGAGAGATTAGATGAACTCTCTAGAATTTACGAAATAACGCCTTCTGAACTCGAATCAATGAGCTATTCCTCCCAAGGTGCTGAAGCTCTTGAGAAACTAGTCATAGAACGTGTCGCTCTGCTTGGAATAAGACATTAATCAGAGAATCTCTCTTTGAGGACCGATAAGACATCTCTAGGTCTAATAACTGAGATGCCGGCTATATGCCCAAGAATCTCGATCAGAACTACTTTATCTGGATTTTCAAGCTTTACCCTTCTGTCAATTGATGCTGCGACAACTTCAATGATCTCCGACGATAACAGTTGGCTATGTCTCTTGTTGACCGTAATCCTGAAAGTTTCATCCTTTCCAAGGTGAGTGGCCATTTCTTGACAGACTGACTTTATCGATTCCATATCTGTTGGCACTACCCAGTCAAGGGGTGTGATCTTCAGAATATACCTGAAAAGCTCCGGTTTTGTTTTCAGTAATGAACGCAATTTCTGAATAGCGTCAGAGGGACAGAGAATAGTCTGAGCCACGACTAGGCCAACAATGGAAATTCTATCGGCCCGAGCTGCGGAGTCACCCACTCCTCTCAAGAGAGCGACTGTCTCCATCGCCGCGGCTCGTTCATTACCTCTTGAAGTAGCGATCAAGAGGTTAAACTCTTCCATGATCTTCACCAGAGTCCAGAACTCCTCGAATTTCCGCCATACTTATTGGGCCCCTTCTAAGTATCTTGGGTTTAGATCCTACCATCTCGACCACAGTGGAACTTACCCCTCCCGCAGTTGAGCAAGCGTCCAGTATGACATCCACTTCTTTCCCTAATTGTTGGTTTGCCTCGGCAGCGGTCTTAGAGGGCGTCATGCCAGACAAATTGGCACTTGTACCTATTAAGAGTCCACCACATAGCTTGGCAAGACTCCTAGCTACTGGATGAGCCGGAACCCTAACACCCACTTTATCTCGTCCGAAAGTTACTAATGAAGGCAGATTCTCCTTTTTTTTCAAAACTATGGTTAAAGCGCCAGGCCAAAAATGCTTTGCCAGTTTCAATTCTGCTGATGTGAATGATGCTACTCTCCTGGCGTTTCTCAGGTTTGACGCCATTATTGGAAGCGGCTTTTCTTCCCTCCCCTTTACTCTTATTAGTCTCCTCAAAGCCCCTTCGTTGAAGGGGTCACAGCCAATGCCGTAGACCGTGTCGGTAGGATAAACTATCAAACCGCCATTTCTGACAATGTCTGCAGCGAATATGATATTTGCGTTCATTGACTTCTTGACGTTGGCCATCCTGATCCTTAAATCAATAAGGATCATATACTATTAAACAATGTCCGAAATGAGGCGACCACCACATTAAGAAACTGGTTCAACAAAGTCATGGCAATTCCACAATAAATAACGACATGGTGCGATAAATGGGAGAAACAATCCACGTAGAAATAGCAAGGTTGGAAAGAACGCGCTCCGGGACAGTAAAGACTTTGGACATAAAGATCATGAACCTTAATGTAAAGCGGGGTGAATGGTTTTCCATAGTAGGCCCAAGTCATAGCGGCAAAACCCTCCTCCTTAACTTAATCGGAGGATTTCTGAGACCTTCTTCAGGTTATATAAGAATCGATGGACAAGACTTTACGCAAATGAATGAGGATCAATCGGCTTCTTTCCGACGAAAGGCGTTAGGATACATTCCACAAGAATACAAACTATTATGCCATCTTTCTGTAGCAGAAAACATCTTTTTACCTTTGATGTTCGATGGCTACTCAAAAGAGGATTGCACTGGCAAGGTTGTACAGCTTCTCAGAGAACTGGGTCTGGAAGGAAAAGCGAATAATCTTCCATCAGAACTCTCTGAAGGAGAAAAGCAAATGGTGGTCATTGCCAGGGCGTTGGTCAATAGTCCTCCTTTGCTCTTGGCCGATGAGCCAACGAGTAACCTCGACCTTGAAACAGGCGCTAATGTAATCAGATTGTTCCAGAAGTTGAAGAACCAACACGTTACGTTGATATGCGTGAGCCATGATATCCGCGTGATTAGATTAAGCAATAAGATAGCTAGAATTGAAAATGGACAGATCACTAAGATCGACGAACAACGTGAGATTCTTGCAAACCTACAGAGATCCTGAATAATGGGTGAAGCTGACTTGATTCAGGATAGGGTGAAACGCAGCTACTTCCTTATCCGATCTGAGGTCGATCGAACTAAGGCATGGGAAGAGGCGGAAAGACATAAAACCCACGCCTTTGGCAGGCTAAAGTTTTTTCATAGGCCTGATCCTGATGAAATTACCTGTACAGAATTCAAAATGTATTACGAACCATATATATTGATTCATGGATCAAAGGAAATCCGCGAGAGGTCTCGACTTAATAGCAAAGATGGACCTTTACTGGACGTGTCCTCGGGCGTAGATGATTTCCATGAAATGGATGTAGTTCTAATACTTAACAAGGCTGGCAAAGAAGTGGACGACCCATCTCCCTTCAATTCTCTCACAGGGTTAAGCAGGACCTTCTACGAAGAACATAGAGAAGAATTCCTGAAATCGGATGTCAGCGTGAGAAAGGCCATTGAAACATTTAGAGGACTACATAACAAGGGAAAGAATGAAGCTTCCATCATTGTGAATTCTCATATTCATCATATCAGAATTGTGTACGTCCCGATATTTTATGCGAAATATTGCTGGAAAAAGACTGGAGAGCATAGAATCATCAAGGTAGACGGCCGGAACTGCAAGTCTGAGGTGTATACCCTCTAGTTTTTGTGTATGCATAAAACTTAAAGGCAAGGGGCTTTAAGTTCTCTTCGCTTGAGCTCGAGGGAGGTATTATCTTATGGAAGACGAGAACTGGGGCGACGACGAGGACTGGGGCGACGACGAGAACACCGATGATGAAGAATGACCTATCCAGACTGAACTCGTCCTATTTTTGATAATCCTATGAAAAAGCATTTCTTGAAGAGCCCTTTCGAATTATAGGTACATCCATCCTTTTGAATTGAGAGACACCAAATGGTCAGAATCGCAGTACTCGATCAAGATAGATGCCGGTCCAAAGACTGTGGCTTGGTTTGCTACAAATACTGTCCCAAGGTGCGAAGTAAAATAGAGGCTATTAAGTTTGATAAAGGGCAGCAGAACCCAACAATAGTGGAAAGCTTGTGCTCTGGTTGTGGCATATGCATCAGGAAATGTCCCTTTAAGGCCATATCCATAATCAATCTTCCTAACGAATTGGAAGCTGATTGCAGCCACAGGTTCGGACCAAATACCTTCAAGCTCTTCCGTCTACCGACGCCCATGCACGGTGCTGTCACGGGACTGCTCGGGAAGAATGGAATAGGTAAGACTACGTCCTTCAAAATCCTTTCTGGAGAGTTGAAGCCGAATCTAGGTGATTATCTTTCCCCCCCCGACTGGTCTCAAATAATAAGGTTCTATCGCGGATCTATCCTCCAAGAATATTTCGAAAATTTGAGCAAAAAACGCCTTAAAGTAATTCACAAACCTCAGTACATCGACAAAATCGATAGGGTTGTTTCTGGCAAGGTCAAGGGTCTCCTAAGTAAGATCGACGAAAGGAAGAAATTCGAATATCTATCGAGGCAGTTTAGTCTGGAAAAACTCTGGGATAGAACCATAGATGTCTTGAGCGGGGGAGAGAGGCAGCTGGTAGCCGTTGCGGCTACACTCTGTAGAGAAGGGGACGTTTATCTCTTTGATGAGCCCAGCAGCTATCTTGACATAAGAGAGCGTCTCAATGTTGCCAAGGAGATACGAAATCTTGCCGATTACGGAAAGATCGTCTTCGTTGCCGAACATGACCTCGCTATACTCGACTACCTTTCTGATCAAATATGTGTTCTCTACGGTGAACCAGGAGTATATGGAATCATTTCCAAGCCCCATGGCGTTCGAGTGGGTATCAATATATATCTGGACGGTTATCTGCCTGATGACAATGTAAGATTTCGTTCTGAGCCCATCGTTTTCCACGCAAGTCCATCTATACCCCAGGTAAAATCCTCGAATATTTTCTTACGATGGAATCATATGGAGAAGGTATTCGAAGGATTCAGACTCGATATTTCACCTGGAGAAGTACATGATGGGGAGATCATCGGCGTTCTCGGTCCGAATGGGATAGGAAAGACAACTTTCATTAAGCTTCTCGCAGGTCTCGATAAACCCGACGTAGGGACAGCGCCTGTTCAAGAGAACCTAGTTGTAAGTCACAAGCCGCAATATTTGGCAATAGAAAGACGTGCGACGGTCGAACAACTCTTGAGAGACGCAGCTGGAGATGACTTTAGCTCTAGTCATTACAATACGGAGATAGCTCAGCCTCTAAAGTTGAACAAGCTTTTCGATCATCTTCTCTCGCAGCTCTCTGGCGGCGAGCTTCAGAAAACCCTGATAGCTGCCTGCCTATCGAAAAAGGCTCAAATCTACCTAATAGATGAAGGATCTGCTTATCTTGATGCCGAAGAAAGGCTCTCGATGGCTAAGGTTGTGAGACGGGTCGTGGAGAGCCGCGGTGCAGTAGCCTTCTTGGTCGAACATGACGTTATAGTTGCAGACTATGTTTCTGACAAAGTGATGGTATTCTCGGGGGACTCTGGTGTTGAGGGTCACGCTAACTCTCCTATGAATCTGAGAGAAGGCATGAACATCTTCTTAGAAGACTTGGGAATAACCTTCAGAAGAGATCCTCAAAATGGCCGACCGAGGGTCAACAAGTCTGGAAGCAAGCTTGACTCATGGCAGAAGTCCATCGGCGAATACTATTATTCGTCCGTGGGCGATGGTGAAAGCTCCTAAGAACTGATTGCATTATTCCGATTCAGGTGCAGGAGTTTCCAGCCCTTTGGGTTCCCTTCTTTCGGGCAGAGCGGAGTAAGTCCCCTTAGGATTTCGGTAGATCGCCATCCTTTCCAATGTCTCCCATTTTCCGTCGTAAAAGCTGCGAACTTGGATGGCTATGACCTCAGCTTCCGGTTCAGTTTTGCCGGGCCAAACCGCAATTCCAAGATAATTTCCATCAGCCATGCGTTTATGGAAACTCGCTTTCGGTTTAGCCCTACTTGCCATTTTTTTCACCCATCTATTGATATTAGCAGAACCCGTTTATATGTGTCAACATGGACTTTGCTCTCTGATCTTTTTCAGAATAGACTTGAATTTTCGAATCAATATGCGAAACACTTGTATAGACTGAACGAAATATACAAAGACCAATGGAGGAGAAGATTTGGCCAAAACCTCGTTAAGCGTTATCAAAGCTGATGTGGGATCATTGGCGGGTCATCATGTTGTACACCCAAAGCAATTGGATCTGACTAAAGAATTGCTGGACAAAGCCAAGAAAGATGGACAGATAACTGACTTCTATGTTTTCAATTGCGGCGACGACATAAATATGGTACTAACTCATGGGAAGGGAATAGACAACCGTGAAATACATAAACTTGCGTGGGACACGTTCAAAGACGTTGCTATCCTATCAAAAAAAATGCATCTGTACGCAGCTGGTCAGGATCTTCTAACCGACTCATTCTCTGGAAATGTCAAGGGACTTGGCCCAGGTGTAGCTGAGATGGAAATCGAGGAAAGACCAAGCGAACCTCTTATAGTCTTTGCAGCAGACAAAACAGAGCCAGGTGCTTGGAATTTTCCGCTATACCGGATTTTCGCCGATCCATTCTGCACAGCCGGTCTGATCATTGATCCTAGTCTTCACGGAGGCTTCGACTTTGAGGTCTTGGATGTGGAAGAAGGTTCCACGGTCCGCCTTCATGCTCCTTCCGAGATCTACGACCTCTTGGCACTGATAGGAACACAGCACAAATACGTCATAAGATCTATCCACAGGCACATTGACAACCTTCTCGGCGCCGTTGCAAGTACTCAACGGCTATCGCTCATAGCTGGGAAATATGTGGGAAAGGATGATCCAGTCGCTATCGTGCGAGTACAACACGGTCTTCCCGCTGCTGGAGAAGCTTTGGAGCCTTTCGCTTTCCCGCATTTGGTGGCCGGCTGGATGAGAGGGAGCCATGTTGGACCGATTATGCCAGTTTCTGTTAAGGATGCTAAATGCACTAGGTTTGATGGTCCTCCAAGAGTTGTAGCCCTCGGCTTCCAGCTATGTGACGGTGAGCTCATCGGACCGGCGGATATGTTTGACGATCGCGCTTACGACGAGACTAGACGGAAAGCCAGCGAAATCGCGGATTATATGAGGAGACACGGTCCCTTCATGCCGCACAGGTTGCCCCCCGATGAGATGGAGTATACCACCATGCCTCAAGTATTGGAAAAACTGAAGGGCCGTTTTGTCAAGTCATGAACTCCCAAAAAATCAAATATCCATTAATATTGGTGAACTTCAAAGCATATCGCGAAGCTACTGGAAGTAATGCTCTACGACTCGCAAAGATCGCGGAGGAAGTGCATAACGAGACAGGCGTCTGCGTGTCCCTAGCCCCGCAATTCTGCGATATCAGATTACTTGCTGAAGAGGTAACCCTTCCAATTTTTGCTCAACACGTCGATCCGATTTCCTTTGGGGGATTCACAGGAAGCGTCCTCCCAGATGCCATCAAGGAGGCTGGGGCTACAGGCACTCTGATAAATCACTCAGAAAGACAGCTCAAGATTTCGGAAATAGCAGAAGCCATCCGCATATCTAAAGAGCTTGGCTTGACGACCGTGGCATGCGCGAACAGTGAATCAGTCAGCGCTGCGCTGGCCGCCCTCGGGCCGGAGATAATATCAATAGAACCTCCGCAACTCATCGGAACGGGCATCGCGGTTTCAAAGGCTCAGCCCCAACTGGTGAGTGGAACCATCAAGACTGCCAAGAGCGTTAATGAAAGCGTCCACATTCTATGTGGCGCTGGGATAACTTCAGGAGAAGATGTAGCCGCCGCCCTCAGACTCGGCTCGGAGGGTGTGCTTTTAGCAAGTGGCTTGGTAAAAGCTAAGGATCCAAGAATAGTGTTACTTGACATGACACGGGCTGTTACCTCTCGGAAGGGCGTCTGATATTCTAGCACTGCAACATTGCCTTCTGGCAAATCATAATGACTTCGGCAAAAACGCTGATGCAAATCCCCGCGGTCGTGTGAAGGGAGCAAGGCAATTGTCCGATCAAATCTTTTTCAGAATACCTTCCTTGAATAGGTGCGCTATGCCTTCTCGGAATCCCTTCCCATATTCAGCTTTACAGGCATAGTTTGAGCTTCTTTTTGCCTCCTCTGGGGCGTTGCCAAGCGCTATGCTATATCCAGCTATCTTGAACATATCAACGTCGTTTAGGTTGTCTCCAATGGTTGCAACGTTGGCTGGCTTCAGTTTGATCATCTGGCAGGCCTTTCTGAGTCCTCTGCCCTTATTGACTCTTCTATCTATCAGGTGTAAAGCTACTCCGCTGTCGAGGATGTGGGCAGGAACTTGTTGTTCACGTAGAATCATGTTTCCGACCTCGGCAGGGAAGTTGCGCTCTAAAGGTATATCGATGATTCGATACATTGAACGGAATCCCTTAATCTCGATCAGGTCTCCTAGCTTTTCTCTCAGAATCTTTAAACCTGCTTCAGCGTTCTCCCTCTTACCAATGGTCCTAATATCTCCATTTTTGAAACCGACTACTCCTCCATTCTCACAGATCAATACCCCTGAGGTTCCAAGATAGATGCTGAGAGCTGCTATCTGACAAAAAGTTCGTCCACTTGAGATTATTACTTGGTACTTCATCGATTCAAGGTGCCGTATCTCTTTCACCGCATTCAGTTCCAGGCGTGATCTAGCATCGGTTATTGTCCCATCCACATCTGTGACTATCGCCATTATCTCCATCAGAGTGAACCTTTCTGGATTGTTTGGAATGGTAGATGTTATTAGTCTCAACTTTAATCTTTCTATATCGCCTATTCTTGCTGAAGAATCCCTGTTGAGATATCTTTGAGAAAAGTGTGAAGGGATCTAAATCACGAGCTTGGTCACTTCCCCAAAAATCGTGTTTGGTCGAAAGAGGAGATTTATTGTAGAATATGTTGGCCTGACCTCTGTGGTGTCTCTCTTGATTCTAGTTTTGCTCTCAGTTGATTCCATTCTAGATTCGGAAAGCCTAGCTTCTCCCCAATTGGAGAATTCCCTGAACCTTTCCAACGCATGGGTTACTGTCTTTGTGATTTTTGTTTCGTTCTTGGCACTCGTGACATTCAAACTCTCTGCACGGAAAGAAGTTCACAAGGAAGCTGCCCTTTTCACAGAACTGGGTGCGTCTAGAAGATTCCTTTTCGTGCTCTACCTCTTTAGGGCTCTTCTCCTTGGCTTGTTTGCGGGAGTCACAGGGTTCTCTATGATCTGGATATTCTTCAAGTTCCTGCGTTTGGATATTGATACTAGTCAGTTAGCATTTTCCATTCTTATGGTTTCTTCAGCCACGTTCATTTCCGAATTACCTGCACTAAGGGGATTGACTAATCGGAGCTTTGAGGAAGTCTGACCCTAGTTTACTTGACAATTAATACTGGGCATTCTGCGTTCTGGCTTATCTTCTTAGAAACGCTCCCCAAGAAAAAGGCCCTTATATCGCTTAGACCTCTACTGCCCATTACTATGAGATCTGCTTTGATCTCTATCGCCTTCTTCAAAATTTCGTCGGCGGGGTTGCCGACAACGAGCATATAGTCCGCACTCATGTGCAGGGCTTTGGCCTGTTCCTCACTTTTCCTCAGGATTTCGCGTCCCTCCTTTTCAGTGTCAATTACTACCGCTGTCTCGGCGAGAGGATATACTTTCTTGACAGCCACATGGATGACAGTAACCTTAGAACCGTACTTCTCAGACAAATCCGCCGCAATCAATATGGCTCTCTCAGCGTATCTGGAACCATCGACAGGGATCAGGATATTCTTGAACATATAGCCCGACTCAACGAGATATAATGAGGTAATCCCTAAATAAGATTTCATAGTTAGGGTCTTCTTCGGGTTGTTTGTTGCTAAACCACTCTGAGAGGTCATAGATAATGGACGCCAAAGCCAAGGTCTTCACACAATATATGAGTGTGGATGAGGCACTCGACAATTTCTTCAAGGAGGTTTCTATCAGGCAATTGGGAGAAGAATCGATCCCAATACTGGATAGCTTGGGGCGTGTCCTATCTGAGGATGTATATGCCCCCGTTGACGTTCCGCCTTTTGACAGAGCAGCTGTGGACGGGTTTGCGCTCAAGGCTGAGAACACTTATGGTGCATCGCCTTCGAACCCTGTGGTCTTTGATGTTGTTGGTTCCTCTGAAATGGGGCAAGTTCCTTCAGTGAGAGTCAACAATTTTGAGGCAGCAAGAATATTCACAGGAGCTCCACTGCCGGAGGGAACCAACTCCGTTGTCATGCTAGAGTACACGAACGAAATATCCGCCGACAAGATTGAAGCTGTCAACGCTGTTACCCCATGGAGAAATGCCTCGAAGCGTGGCGAGGATATTAAGAAAGACGAGAAAGTTTTGGCGAGAGGACTTGTATTACGTTCCCAAGATATAGGGATCATTGCATCCGTCGGCAGACGGAAGGTCATGGTCGCGAGAAAACCTAGAATCGCTGTGCTTTCCACTGGAAACGAACTTGTAGAGCCAACTGAAGATATACCCCGAGGAAAAATCATTGATTCAAACAAATATTCTATCTCGTCCGCTGTAAAGGAGGCGGGAGCAGATCCCATAATGTTGGGAATAGCCAGAGACGACCCTGGCGAAATACGATCAAGATTAGAACAAGGTTGCAGGGTAGCAGATATGATCATAACCACAGGAGCAACCTCAGTTGGTTCCAAAGACTATTTACCTAATGTCGTGAAATCCATGGGAAAACCCGGAATCATAGTTCATGGGATCTCGATGAAGCCCGGCTCACCCACTGCATTGGCAGCCGTTAACGGTAAACCCGTTGTTTTGTTGCCAGGAAACCCGGCTGCTGCCTTCATATCCTTCTTCGTTTTCGTGAGGAGAATCATAGGAAGAATGCTCGGATTAGATGAAAGCATTAGAAATCTCACCATTCGGGCTAGTCTCACTCGTAGAGTGCCATCAACAATTGGCATGAGGAACTATGTTCGGGTTTTTGTCAAAAAATCAGGTGGCTCATATCTGGCTGAGCCTGTAAGGATAGCGGGGGCGGGAATTCTCTCTTCGGTAACCAAAGCCAACGGTCTATTAGTGATTCCTGAGGATAGAGAAGGATTTGAACGGGGAGAAGAGGTAGACATAGTGATTCTGAGGGGCATTTGGGGTGACGAAGTTGGGTCAAAAAGTCTTTAGAACGCTCCTGACGGTCGAGGCAGCCAAGAGCCTTTTATACGCGCACTGCCCTCCCGCTCAAGTCGGCACAGAGATCGTGCCTCTTGAATGTGCTCATAACCGAGTTCTTGCTCAGGATGTCGAAGCGAAAATTGATGTTCCTCCCTTTGACAAAGCTACGATGGATGGATATGCAGTCTATGCCGAAGACACTTTCATGGCGGAAGAAGATGAACCTGCAATATTGAAGATTATCGGAAAAGCATTTGTCGGTGAGAATACAAAGCTCTCAGTCGAACGAGGCAAAGCCATAGAGATATCAACTGGGGCTCCGGTTCCAAGAGGCGCCAATGCCGTGGTCATGGTCGAGTATACCGATTCAGAGGGTGATGTGTTGAATATCTACCGCCCTGTCGGTCCTGGCGAGAACGTAATTGCCGCTGGTTCAGACATAAGGGCGGGAGAGCTTATTTTAAGAAAAGGCACACTCCTGACTCCTCGAGAGACAGGGATTCTGGCTGCCTTGGGCATTCCCATCATAGACTGCTATATGAAGCCCAGAGTGGCCATTCTCTCTTCAGGTAATGAGCTCATAGCCCCCGGAAAAAAGCTTGATGATGCAAAGATTTTTGATATCAATGCCCGTTCAGTATCAGATTCAGTGACCGAAAGCGGCGGCAAACCACTATTTCTGGGAATCGCTAGGGACACTCTAGATGATATCACCCTAAAAATTAGAGAAGGTTTCAAAATCGCGGATATCGTAATAGCCTCAGGTGGTACCTCAGCAGGCATTGGTGACTTGGTGTATCAAGTACTGGACAAGCTCGGAAAACCGGGGATTCTTGTCCATGGTGTCTCCGTGAGGCCTGGCAAACCCACCATCATAGGGGTGGTCAAAGGCAAGCCATTCTTCGGTCTGCCAGGAAACCCCACTTCGGCCCTCATGATTTTCGACATATTTGTAAGACCGACCATCAGAGCTATGGCTGGTCTAATGGCCGAAGAAAGAAGAAGAATTATTGATGCAAAGACCGCCCAGAAAATCTATCCTTCTGAAGGAAGACGTGAATATCTTCCAGTGAACATCGTCAGGTGTGATGAAGAAGGCTACATGATATATCCGGTGCTAACTGGGTCAGGAGCCATAACAACCTTGGCCGAGGCTGATGGGTTCATTGAGATACCCGAGAATAGGCGCTTTCTTAAGGAAGGCGAGACGGTGAAGGTGAATCTCTTCAGCGAAACCCTCAAGCCTGCCGATCTCATGATAATTGGCAGTCACTGTGTTGGCGTCGATTTACTGCTGAACCTCCTCTCGAAAAACTCCCCCAATATCTTGTACAAGACAATGAATACAGGTTCCTCCAGTGGCTTGTCTGCCATAAGAAGAGGTGAGGCCGATGTGTCGGGCATCCATCTATTGGATGAGGGAAAGGGAGAATACAATTTGCCATTCCTTAAGCGCTTTGAAGTTGACGACAAAGCGGTTCTAATAAGAGGCTACAACCGTCAGCAAGGTCTGATCGTGGCCAGAAATAACCCTCGCAAAATAACTAGTTTCATGGATCTTTTGAGGCACGACATCACCCTGATCAACAGGAATGCGGGGTCTGGCACAAGAATTCTTCTGGATTTTCACTTGAACAGAATAGCCTCTCAACAGGGTCTCTCACTTGAACAACTCACTTCGTCTGTGAACGGCTACTCCATTGAAACAAAATCTCATGCTGCTGTGGCTGTGGCAATATTGCGTGGCAAAGCCGACGTAGGCCTTGGAATAGAGACCGTGGCGGAACAGTATCATCTGGATTTTATTCCTCTTCTACAGGAGAATTACGACTTTGTCGTGAGAAAAGATCGAATGAGTAAGAATTCGGTGAAAGCTTTTCTGGATACACTCAGATCCGAGGATTTCAAAGAAGCCTTGAAAAATGTGAGAGGGCTCTCACCCACCGACAACACTGGAAACATACTCTATCAACCTTAAAGGCTAATCCATTCTCTATTGATCTACAACATTCGGTCCGGTGTCCTCTTAACAAAGCATTTATCTGAAAACACTTGACCCTACTATGATGAGGATACTCTGTTGAACTCACTTCAAAAAGCATCAAAAGAAATCATTCGTCTCTTGGGATTGACCAGTTCACCCATAGCCATTACATTTGTCGACAAATGCCCCAAAGGTACTAAGCGATCTGAAAAGCCCGTCGAAGCTTGTGCCCTGTGGGGGAAAGCTAGAGATGGGCCCATCTGTGCGCCTCCAGAAGACCACTCCCTGTGTTGGATGGGCATGTATGCTATGGGAAACGAGTTAACACAAGAGCTCCGAGATCAAAAGAAGAGAGAAGCGACAGGAATGGCAAAATTCCAAATAATGACCCCTCAAGCCTTTGAAAATTTCCTCTCGCGAGTTCCCTCTTTGGAGAAAAAAAGTGCAAAATTTGTGGTCTATCAGACCCTCGAGTCAGCCGAGAAATATCCTGATATGATTTTGATCACATGCAAACCCGAGCAAGCTCAGACCCTGACGGATTCCATCGCCTATGAGAGTGGGGGGGACACACCCATTCTGACCAATCAGCCAGGATGCGCAATCGTCCCTGCCGTTGCGAACCAGAATAGAGTTGTGCTAAGTCTTGGATGCGGCGGATCAAGAAAGTTCTTTCCGGTAAAGCCAGAAGAAATCTTATTGGGGATGCCCGGCAGCATGATCGAAGGTGCAATAAGAGCGATGAAGCAGAATGTCTTAGGCAACAAGAGACTCACAAAATACATGGGCTGGAAATAGGAACTGCGTTGGCATCTTCTCATCTGAAAATCTCCGACTGGCATTTTGGGCCCTTAGGATACTGTTTGTTCCGAAGTCTGGTTGATTGCTTTGAAGAGAAGAAATCAAATACTAGTGGTGGGGTACAGCGGCGAGCACTGTACAGAGGATGTCAGCAGATTGGCTTTTGAGATTGGCAAGGAGGTTGCAGAGCATGGTGCTGTCCTCGTGTCAGGCGGTTTGAGTGGGGTCATGGAGGCATCTTGCAAGGGTGCCAAAGAAGGAAAAGGGCAGACAGTCTGCATAATACCGCAAGACGATATGGTTCAAGCCAACGAATTCTGCGACATAGTCATTCCGACAGGGATTGGCTTCACCCGAGACTTCATTACTGCACACTCAGCGGATGCGGTGATCGTTGTGGGGGGCGGGGTGGGAACCATGATCGAAGTGTGTGTCGCCTACTTCGATGCGAAACCCATAGTTGCCTTGAGGGGAAGTGGAGGGACCGCCGACAAGATTGCAGATACATATCTTGACGACAGAGAACGAGTCAGAATTCATGGCGCTGATAGCCCGCAAGACGCAGTTGAGAAAGCCTTTTCCCTAGTCTGAAATAATAGAGAAGAGAGAATTCAAAGGCTCCTCGATTTCGAAAAAGGTATGGTCACTGTTTTTTCTTCTTAGTCTTCTTTTCTAGAGAGCGCTTACGTGTCTGGCTCGGGCATCATTATGTACCTTTCGATCGCCCCAGAATGCAGAGCGTAGTCCCTTTGCCATCCGAATTATTGGCGTTATTTAAGTCTGGCATTAAAGTAAGGGCGCTTATCATTGTCTTGAATCCAGACCCTAACGCAATACTTGGAAGAACCTGCTATTTCCATACGCCCGAGCTTATCGCCGCCTCAATGTGTAACCTCTAGCTGTTTCCACGAGTGCCGCCAGATTTTCTGGGGGAGTCTTCATAGGAATTTCGCATCCCGCACTAAGAATAAATCCACAATCATTTGACGCACCTTCTATACATCTAGCAGCTTCTCTTTTCACGTCTCGTGGAGTGCCTAGTAGTAAGGTGGACACCGGATCCACGTTTCCCATAAGACATATCTGGCCAACAATTTTCCGTGCGTTTCCCAAGTCTATTTTCTGGTCGAGCCAAAGACAATCTGTGCCACTCTTCTTCATTTTTGGCAATATTGCGGTGGCATCGCCGCAAATATGCAATATTGAGTACATTCCTTGCATTCTTATCTTCTCAAATACATCTCTCTCATAAGGCAAAGCGAATCTGTCGAACATACTAGGAGAGATCAAGGAGGCCATGGGATCTGAGATTAGCACTATCAGTGCTCCACTTCTCTTTACCTCTTCCATGTAACCGATCAAGAAATCTCTACATCTTTTCAGGAGGTTCTCGGCTAGAATCGGCTTCTTTACAACGTCCATCATAAAGAAGTCTATCCCCCTTAGAGCCCCAGCCAATGTAAAGGGACCAACCGTGCCAATCAGGATGGCAACTTCTCGGCCGAATCTTTTGTCGAGTTCCTTCAAGGCTTCTAGAGCTGCCTTCAAATTTCCCTCCTCTTTTACGTCAGGAAAGATCAAGGTGTCTGCATCTTCCAACCTAGAAAGCATGTTTTCTTGGCTGGGTAAGCCGTCCTCGCTGATCTTTACTCTTCCTCCCATGCTCTCCCAGAACATCGATAGATCTGAGTAGGCAAATATCCCATCGTATCCATATCTCTCCCATGCTTTGGCTTGGGACTCGACATTCAATTTGGTGTCTCTTCTCAATGCCGGTATCTTTATGTTAAGCAATGTCGCCGAATGCGCCGTCGATAACGGTACCACAGGAATTTCTCCCTTCTCATTTCGCAATGCCGCAACGACTTTCTCCCTACTCGTGTTGGTCAGTTTCAACAAATCTCCTTACCAGTTTGAGAGTTCAGCATGTTTAGGGCTTTCCTGAAATTACTTAGAGAGACGATTTGCTACGATTTAAATCAGCTCGAAGAGGATTAAAATAAAACTTCCGAAACTATCTTCTAGAAAGAATCGAAATCTCCCCTAGTGGTTGTTTCATATTGACAAGAATCAAAGAAGCCCTAATTGATGAATTATCAAAATCTGTGATAGAAGGAAACGCTGAGAAAGCCGTTAAGATCTCGCAAGAAGCCATCGCCATAAACATTGATGCCTACGAATTGATGCAGGCAGGCTTGATGAAAGGGATGAAAGAGGTTGGAAATCTCTTCAAGAACAAAGAATACTATCTCCCGGAGGTCCTCATGTCAGCAGAAGCAATGCACGAAAGCATGAAGATTCTGAAACCACTAGTCAAGAAGAACGCCGGAATCTCAGGGGTGATAACAATAGGCACTGTGGTGGGAGACATTCATGATATCGGCAAGAATATTGTGGCAACTATGTTAGAATCGGTGGGATTCAATGTCATAGACCTTGGCACCGACGTGGGGCTGCAAGGATTTCTTGAATCCGTCAAACGGGACAAGCCAGACATTGTAGCTCTATCATCTCTAATGACTGCAACTATGGAGAACATGAAAACTATAATATCCGGGCTCAGAGAAGCCGGATGCAAGGCAAAAATAATTATTGGTGGTGCCCCTCTAAACCAAGAGATAGCTTCAGAGTACGGCGCAGACGGATATGCGCCAGATGCCTTGGTCGCTCAAAGACTCGCAGCCGAGTTGATGCAAAAGAAAAGTAGGGCCTAATCATTCTTCTAACTGATATACTCAAGGGGTTTCTTGATAGGAGGCGCTTTGAATCCAGACTGTTGCTCCATTGCACGTCGTTCCATCTCTTCGACCTTCTTGAGAAGTTTCTCGGTCTCCTTGGCTTTATTCTCAAGATTTGTCATATCCACTTTGAAATCCAACATTTTCGCCAAAACTTCCAAGACAACCTGAGCGGCTCTTGCATCGACTATATAGCCGGAGGTTTCACCCAAGAGACAGATTCCAGTCATGTCTTTTTGCTTTGCGAGACCGAATAACAGGCCATTTGACCCCGTGATGCTCCCTTCTTTCATAATGGTAACGCCGAATTTCTCTATCTCTCTCAGTGATGCTAGGTCAGTAGCAGTCCCATAGATCTTGGGTTTCTTAACGTGTTCCCCTGTGATGTAAGCAGCTGTCATATACACGGTTTTGACGCCGAGCTCTTTCACAAAGTCCAAAGCCTTGTCGGATAACTCATATTGACCCTCCGGGGAAACAGCTTGGGCGTTTCCGTTGAGTATGATTAAGTCACCGTTCCCCCGGTTCTTGGCAAAATAGAGTTCGTTCTTCATAAGCTCTATAGTACCGTCTTCCTTGACCATGACTTGGGGTGGAAAAGAATATGAGTAAATCTCCGCAAAAAGCTCGGCATTAGTCTCTTTCACCAAGTGGTCTACTACCAGTTTAGCTACGTATCCGCTTCCTGGCAAGCCACCCACAAGTCTTGGTTCCTTCAGAGTGGGTCTCTTTAAGATTCTAATCTCTGTTTTCATCATACAGTCCTCCGGTCATTCTGTTCTCCAAAATTTACGCTTCTCGAAATATCCTCTGATTTTGCCTTCTCCAAGCTAGAAGTATCAATGTTTAGGTTAAGTATTACCTTCAGAGCGTCCAAGACGGTTTTCGCCGCAAGTAGATCTGGAAATTCCGGTTCTTCTTGGATCGGCTCGGTTTTTCCAAAGAGGCATATCCCATCAATTCCTTCAGTCTTTCCAATGCCTATGACCAGACCAGAGAACCCTAGGAATGGTCCCACGTAACCCGTATCCAGTCCTTGGCTTTTCAACGCGTTCACTCTATCCATGGAGGTAGCTGCGCAATGCACACCCTTTCCGCCTTGACCATGACCAGCTAGGGATATTATCTCCTTTACGCCGAGTTCTTTTAGAAAGTTCACTGCCTCTCTGGCAACTTCATATTGACCGTTGAAGTCAGCCTGATAACCCTTTACCAATACTAACCCCAGTTCTTCTTCAACATAGAACTCTATTCTAGGAACTTTTGTGGTTCCTTCTACGAAGACCCCGCTCTCTCCCAAATACATGGGCGAGGAAACATAAGAAGCCGAAAATGGATAGGCAGTTGGGAAGTAGCGAGAAAGCAACTCCCCTGTCAATCTGGGCTTGAGCTGGTTTATCATGAACTCTATCGCTAGCTTTCCTATGGATCTCAGGCCTGGTGACCCTACAACAGCCTTCGACTCCATTAGGCTGGGCTTATCCCCAAATATGTTCACCCAACTTTCCATGCGTGACATTCCTTTCTCAAGGTTATTCGAGGGGTTGAGTTAAACTTATCTTTGTTCAAAAGGCACGCTCACTGAGGGAATCAAACATGCACAAACCTGAAGATCGTTACTAATCAAAGGACTTTGCGAAGCCCTTCCTTATCGATCTGACCTCTCTTCACCTTGCTAAGAGCCTCGCGTAAATACGTAACGCCTTCCGCAGATCTCCTAATGTATTTATGTTAGTGAATGTCAAGAGCTCGTTGTCGATCTTCCTTATATCTTCTATTGGGACGTACCTGACAACCTTCAACCTCTCTATCATCCCTGAGACCTTGATTCCGTTCTTGAGGGCTCTTCTTGCTCCTTGCCGGGCTTCATCAGTCTTATACACCGAATGAAGGGGCTCAATAAAGCCGTTGGTCCACTGCGGAATCGCAGCATCCACCTCCAAAGCCTCAGTAAAGAGGAGTTCAAGGACTTCTTTGTTGATGAAGGGTGAGTCGCAGGGAAGCACAAGGGAATATTCTGACTCCGATCTATTCAACCCGTTCAAGAGTCCTACAAGTGTTCCCTCCCTTTTCCCTCGATCTCTTAAGATATCTATTGATAGGGGGATCTTCTCCCTGAACTTCTCCATAGAATCATTTCTCCCGATCACAACAATTACGCGATCGACCAAGGGTTGAATGGTTTCCAACATGAGCTCTATCAAAGTCTTTTCATTCAGATGAAGAAATGCCTTTGCCGTATTGCCTATGCGCACGCCTTTCCCACCCGCCAAGATTATGGCGGCCCTGCTAGTCATCCCAAGTTTCACCCCCTTCTTGCTTACCGACCATCCTGGTGCCAATGAATAATTAAAAGATTAGAGATGATCTCTTGATTGACATATCAATGATTCTATGTTATCCCTAAAAGGCGACGCAGTCTGGTCCGGAATGACTGGCATGGAAACGATCCTTCAGACCCTCAGCCTAGCGAAAAAACATCAATTCACGCACTCCAATTTGGACATCGGGTCAGAATATCTACCTGTATCGCCCCTGTCTCAATCATCTCATCCTGGGCCGATTTTCCTTTGATGGTCTCACTATTGTGATGGACATACTTTATCGAAGTCATGACGAAGCTTTCTCAATTATTTGGGACAAGTCATATATCCGAATAGCCGAATTCGCCTTATGCGTAGCATCTTTGAGCGTCATGTAGCAGAAGGGGCAAGCTGACACCAGGCTTTGAGCACCGGTCTCCTTGGCCTGTTCCAACCTGTTGATTGCGATGTTCAGGACTTGCTCAGGGAAGGCTACCTTGGCCCCACCCCCAGCTCCGCAGCACATCGCATTTTCTCTGTTGGGCAACATCTCAACAAATCGTATTCCCGGAATGCTATTTAGCAGTTCTCTTGGTTCTTCGTATACTTTCATGTGTCTTCCAAGGTGACACGGGTCATGATAGGTCATTCGTTGATCGAGTTTCTTCATTTTTAGTTTTCCCTGTTTGATGAGATCCAGAAGAAATTGAGTCGAATGTCTCACTTCAAAATCGTATTCCAATCCTAGCTGGCGATAGTCCTCTTTGATGGTTCTGTAGCATCCAGCACATGCGGTGACAACCATTTTGGGTCTTGCCGATTCCAGTGCTTCAACAGTCTTCTCAGCGACTTGTCTGGCCAGCTTCGCTTGACCGGTTCTAATGAAGACGGAGCCACAACATGGTTCTTTGTTACCCAGTGTTGCAACCCTTATGCCGGCTCTCTTCAAAATGTTCAAGGTGGCGATACCTATCTCGTTGGCGCTAATGGCCGAAGTGCAACCCACGAAATACAAGATGTCAGCTTTCGTCTCCGGAGGAATGAATGTTCTTTCCTTCCCGTACGGGTTTCCTGTGTCACGCCATCTTGCAGCCAGAGCCTTATGTCTCTCAAGCTGATATCCGGCATCCACCAGATCTTTCCTGAAGGATTCAAAAATATTGACCGTTGGCAACTCTACGGGGCAATGAGAATCACAACTTCCGCACAAGCTACAGAGGTAAGTTTTCTCCAAAAAGCTCTCTGTCACCGGGAGAGATCTTTCCAAAAAAGCTTGCGCAAGTCTCAATCTCCCGCGGGCATAGTTTGCTTCAAAACCTGAGGATACGTTTATCCAGGGGCAAATCAAAGTCGCCTCCTTCCAGCCTCCCCAATCTCTGCATATGCCGCATCTAACACAAGAATAGAGTTCCTTATGATACTTCTCCAACATATTCGCGGTTTCTCCTATATCCCCAGAACTCCATTATTCAAAATGTTATTCGGGTCGAAAAGTCTCTTCAGGGATTTGGTCGTCTTGAAGAATTCAGTGTCCTTCAGGACTCTAGCCACATAGGGGGCCCACTGTAACCCTATCCTGTAGGGTGTCCCCCCCATCTTCAAGGCAGTCTCCATCATTTCGCCAGCCGCGTCTCTGACTTTCTTGTATTCCTCTTGGTCATATTCGTGATAGAAAGCTGCATTATAGTGTTCCAGACAGTTACCCATGTCGAAGGCGCCAATCCAGCACTTCTTTATCTTATGTCTCTGCATTACCTTCCACATTACATCTGTGAATTCCTGAAATCTTGAATAAGGTATCATATAGGTTACCATTGGTCCCACGCCATTTTTGTACGTAGCTCCTGCCTGGATGAAATGGTTCTCCCAATACTTCCGCGAATCCTCACCTCCCAACAGAATGCCGCGATGTTTCTCCGCGATTTCGTGAACTGATTTCCTGCGTTCTTCGACCTCTGAGTTGGTGCCCGCAATAAACACGTCTATGGTGGCTTTCGGAAGAGCCTTGGCGTAAGGATCTACTGCTCTGTAAAATGATTCGTGGGTTATCAGATTGTATATCGCAAGTTTCTTTTGTGTTATCTCATGGGATGCTCTTGCCGCATTGTCCAGATCATCAAAACTGAGTTTTTCGAAGCCCATCACAGCGGGTCTTCTGTAAATCTTTAGCGTTGCCTCGGCAATGATCCCCAAGGTTCCTTCAGATCCTATGAAGAGCCCTGACAAATCTGGGCCGAAGACATATCTCCAGAATTGCTTTTTTGCATTGGGATAACCCTGAGACCCTGTATGCAAAACTTCGCCTGACGGGAGTACCACTTTCAGTCCTACCACTTGATCGCCTTGGCAACCATATGCCGACGAGAAGAACCCCATTCCCGGTATTGATATGTTTGCCGCGACGGTTCCAGGGAGGCCACCTTCAGGCACGACTCCGATCATCCACCCCTTCTTGGCAAGCTCACTCTCCAGCTTCCCGAAAGTCACTCCGGCTTCAACGGAGACAGTCATGCAATCCTCGTCGATCTCTGTTATTTTGTTCATACGCAAGGTCTCTAGTATTATTCCTCCTAACGTGGCTAAACAACCGCCTGACGTGCTGGAGCCACCTCCACGAACCGTAACCCGAACCCTCTCCCGGTTGGCTAACTTCATTACCTCTGAAATCTCCTCCGTTGAGCTAGGTCCAACGACTATTTCGGCCCAATGAGCAGGCTCACCGCCGAAGTCCCGGGTGTACCCCAGAAGGTCTACGGGATCATCAGAGACATAACTTTCTCCCACGATTCCTTTCAGCTCAGAAACCACGTGTGTCCTGTTCATTGTTAATCCCTGTGGGGCTTCTTGAATGAGAGAAAAATGGATTCTAAAGAATAATAAAGTTACTCACTTCAGATACAGCCGATGCACGTCGTTTTACATCGGTTCTTGGCAATCATGGAAAAAAGTTAAGAGCGCTCACAATCGCCTTCTGAGTGATGAGGCTGTCGGTTTGAAGATTGGGCTGGGTTTCGATCTCTATTCCCATGACATGAGTATTGCAGATATAGCAAAGATTGCAATGCTAGCTGAACATAATGGTTTGGATAGTATTTGGATGGGCCAAGAAGCCCTTTATCGAGATGTCTATCAAACTCTGGCCATTATTGCTTCTCGCACAAAGAAGGTCCAGCTGGGTCCTTCCGTGATCAACCCTTATACTACTCATCCTGCTGTAGCGGCGGCAGCAACAGCCACTCTAGATGAAATCAGCGGTGGACGATCTTTTCACGGG